>Ga0160495_100096_pt1 | contig 138528 bp, 124 predicted proteins | sample DID4MG_4_FD_108251 | JGI IMG/M metagenome (GOLD analysis project Ga0160495, IMG submission 108251) | Enriched soil microbial communities from UW Madison campus, WI, USA - DID2933_E24_FP4 MG | ecosystem: Environmental > Terrestrial > Soil > Unclassified | place: USA: Madison, Wisconsin... | reverse complement strand
GTAGGCCATGACCTGGCCCATTTGCAGCGCGCCCGGGGTGGAGATGGTTTCCGGGTCGCTCCACTTCAGGTACGACTCGCGCATGGCCTGGGTGCCTTCGGCCCACACGGGCTTGGCAGGCGCCTTCAGGCCGGCCAGCGATGCCGCGAAGGCGGCCGGCGACGTGTTGATGGCAAGGGTGGCGCGGTACACGCGGCCCAGCTCGGCGGTGTCGGGATGCACGTGCACCAGCTTTTGCTTGGGCACCGGGATGTCCAGCAGCGTGTAGGCCTGGCTGGGGTTTTCCGACATGCGGCCGCCGACCAGCAGGATCAGGTCCGCATCGGCCACGCGCTTGAGCAACGCCGGGTTGATGCCCAGGCCCACGTCGCCGATGAAGCACGGGTGGTCGGCCGGGAACAGCATCTGGCGGCGGAACGAGACCGCGGTGGGCAGCGCATGGCGCTGCGCAAAATCGGCGAACTGCTGCACGGCGCGCGCATCCCAGCGCGTGCCGCCCAGGATGGCGACCGGGTTCTTGGCGTCGGCCAGCAGCTTTTCCAGGTCGGCCAACTGGCCGGCCGTGGGGGCGGATTCGATCAATTCGTAGCGCGGGGCGTCGGCCACCTTGGCCGCTTCGACCAGCATGTCCTCGGGCAGAGCGATCACGACCGGGCCGGGGCGGCCCGAAGTCGCGATGTGGAAGGCGCGCGAGATCAGTTCGGGAATGCGTTCGACCTGGTCGATCTCGGTGACCCACTTGGCCTGCGTGCCGAACACGGCGCGGTAGTCCATTTCCTGGAAGGCTTCGCGTTCGCGCATGCCGCGTTCGATCTGGCCCACGAACAGGATCAGGGGCGTGGAGTCCTGCTTGGCGATGTGCACGCCGGCCAGCGCGTTGGACGCGCCCGGGCCACGGGTGACCATGCAGATGCCGGGCTCGCCGGTCAGCTTGCCGTGGGCATCGGCCATCATGGCCGCGCCGCCTTCCTGACGGCAGACGGTGACCTTGATGTCAGCGTCGTGCAGGCCGTCCAACACCGCCAGGTAGCTCTCGCCGGGCACGCAGAAAACATGTTTGACGCCCTGGGCAACCAGTTGGTCGACCAGAATGTGACCGCCAAGGCGGGAATCTTGCTGGGGCATGATGGGATGTCGTGGTGAGCCGAGGATAAGACTCCCGAGCATATGTTCCTTGATCGCACAACGCAATTGATAAAATTGCACAATCTATTGATCCCCCGGCACGTAGTGCCTTGTTGCGCCGCCGCAAGCTGCGCGCCCGGTTCAGGCCGGTTTCAGGCAGTTCCCGTCCCATGAGAAACGGCATTCCTAATCTGAGCGCGCTGCAGGCGTTCGAAGCATCGGCCCGGCTGGGCAGCTTTTCCCGTGCGGCCGAGGAACTGTCCCTGACGCACAGCGCGGTCTACCGGCAGGTGGCCAGCCTGGAGTCGCGCCTGGGGGTGCAACTGTTCACCCGGGTGCGGCGGCGCATTGTGCTGACCGACCACGGGGCGGAATACGCGGGTCGGATCCGTCACCATCTGGACCAGATCGAAAAAGACACCTTCGGGCTGGTCAGCCGCACGGGCATGGGGCGCAGCATCCATATCGCGGTGGTGCCCACCCTGGCCACCACCTGGCTGATCCCGCGCCTGGCAGATTTCCAACGGGAACACGGGGACATCACGGTCAGCCTGTCGGTGCGCACCTTGCCTTTCCAATTCAAGGACCAGCCCTTCGACGGCGCGCTCTACCACGGCGACGGCTTGTGGCCGGGCACTCAGGGCGTGCTGCTGTTTCCCGAGCGTGAACTGGTGCCGGTGTGCGCGCCGGAACTGGCGGCCCGCGTGGCGCAGGTATCGGAGGCGGGCGTCAGCGCGCTCGCCGGCATGACCCACCTGCATCTGGCCTCGCGGCCGGACGCCTGGCGGCAGTGGTACGGCGCCAACAACCATCTATATGGACCGCAGGCGGCCGGGGGCCCGCGCTATGAACTCTTCACCATGGTGATGGCGGCCGTGCAGGCCGGCCTGGGGGTAGGGCTGATGCCGCGCTTCCTGGCACAGCCCGCGCTGGACCAGGGCACCCTCAAGATGCCGGTGCCGCAATCGCTGACGGTCAGCCAAGGCTATTATTTCGGCTACCCGCAACGCAGCGAACGGTCCGACGCGCTCAAACTCTTCGAGAGCTGGTTGAAGTCCGCCGCCGCCGGCGTGGGCGAAAGGTGAACCGCATGTCAGACCCCCGCCCGCCGCTGGCCTCCCAGGCCGATATCGACGCTTTCATCGACGCCGTCTGGCTGGAAGACGGCCTGTCGGCCAACACGCTGGCCGCCTATCGCCGCGACCTGACCGGCTTTGCCCGCTGGCTGGAAGACCCCGACGCCTACGCCCGCGAGATGGCCGATCGCTATGGCGACGCCGCGCAGGCCCACGCGCTGCCTGCCGGCCCCGCCAAACCCCTGAACGAGGCGCAAAAGGCCGACATCGAGGGCTGGTTCGCGTTTCGCCACGACGAAACCCGCGCCACCACGGCCAATCGCCGGCTGGCGGCCTTGCGCCGCTTTTACGCCTGGGCCTTGCGTGAACATCGCGCCGAACGGGATCCCTGCCTGACGCTCATCGCCGCCAAGCAGCCGCCGCGCCTGCCCAAGACCCTGTCCGAACAGCAGGTGGACGCCTTGCTGCGCGCGCCCGATCTGGGCCAGCCGCGCGGCCTGCGTGACCGGGCCATGCTGGAAACGCTGTACGCCACCGGCTTGCGCGTGTCGGAACTGGTGGGCGTGCGCGCGCTGGATGTCAGCCTGAATGAAGGCGTGGTGCGCGTGGTGCTGGGCAAGGGCGGCAAAGATCGCTTGGTGCCGTTGGGTGCCGAGGCGGCGCATTGGATCGACCAATATTTGAAGGCCGCCCGGCCCGAGCTGGCGGCAGGGCGCCAGAGCGATGCGCTGTTTATCACCGGCCGCGCTGAAGCGATGTCGCGCCAGGCCTTCTGGCAACTGGTGAAGAAATACGCGCTGCTGGCCGACATCCACGCCCCGTTGTCGCCGCATGTGCTGCGCCACGCGTTCGCCACCCACCTGCTGAATCACGGCGCCGACCTGCGCGTGGTGCAGATGCTGCTGGGCCATGCGGACATTTCCACCACGCAGATCTATACCCACGTGGCGCGCGAACGTCTGAAGGCGCTGCATGCGGCGCATCACCCTCGCGGCTAGCCGCCCGCGCCGTTCAACGCCTGCCACTGCCTTACACTTTTCGTTTTCCCGATTGACGCCTACCCATGAGCAAAGCCCGCCACGTTTCTGAAACGCCCGCCACCCAGTTCCTGAAGCAGAACAAGGTGGCCTATACGGAACACACTTACGACTACGTGGACCATGGCGGCGCCGGCGAAGCGGCGCGCCAATTGGGCCTGGACCCGCACGCGGTGGTGAAGACGCTGGTGATGGAAGACGAATCCGCCAAGCCGCTGATCGTGGTCATGCATGGCGACCGCGAAGTCTCCACCAAGAACCTGGCGCGCCAGGCCGGCCTGAAAAAGGTCGAGCCCTGCAAGCCCGAGGTCGCACAGCGGCATTCCGGCTACCAGGTGGGCGGCACGTCGCCGTTCGGCACGCGCAAGAAGATGCCGGTGTGGGTGGAAGCCGAGGTGCTGGACTACCCCGTCGTCTATATCAACGGCGGACGGCGCGGCTACCTGATCGGCATCGATCCCAAGGTCCTGGTGACGCTGCTGGGCGCCAAGGGCGTGTCCGTCGCGCTGGAATAGCAGCCGGTCACGGGCGCGGTATTCCCATACCACCCGTCTGATTTCCGCCAGGGGCACAATGGGGGCAGAACATCAAGAACCGGAGCTCGGCCAGTCGGGTGCGTAACCGGCTCCCCCACCCCTAGGAGACAATCATGAGCAAGAGACTGTTGATGCTGGTCGGCGACTACGCCGAAGACTACGAAACCATGGTGCCGTTCCAGACGCTGTTGGCGGTGGGGCACACGGTGCATGCGGTCTGCCCGGACAAGAAAGCGGGCGACACCATCGCCACCGCGATCCATGATTTCGAAGGCGCACAGACCTACAGCGAAAAACGCGGTCACAATTTTGCGCTGAATTTCGACTTCGATCGCGTCGAACCGTCGTCTTACGACGGCCTGGTGATCCCCGGTGGTCGCGCGCCGGAATACCTGCGTTTGAATGAAAAGGTGCTGGATATCGTGCGCGGCTTCGACCAGGCTGGCAAGCCGATCGCGGCAGTGTGCCACGGCGCGCAGTTGCTGGCCGCAGCCGGCATCCTGAAAGGCCGCACCTGCTCGGCATACCCTGCTTGCGCGCCCGAAGTCCGGCTGGCCGGCGGCACCTACGCCGAGATCGGCATCGACCAGGCCTACACCGACGGCAATCTGGTGACGGCGCCCGCGTGGCCTGCGCATCCGGCGTGGCTGTCGCAATTCCTGGCCGCGCTGGGTACCAAGATCACGCCCTGAGGGCAGGGCTTCAGGCTACATGAATGCGCAAGGCGCCTGGGGCGAATGCCGCCCCGGGCGCCTTGTCGTTGGTGGCTGACGATCAGGTCAGGCGAAATCCAGCACGATGCGGCCTTCGATCTGGCCCTGCTTCATGCGGTCAAACACGCTGTTGATGTTCTCCAGGCTTTCCGTGGCGACGGTGGCGTGCACCTTGCCTTCTTCGGCGAATTGCAGGGACTCCTGCAAGTCCAGGCGCGACCCCACGATGGAGCCGCGTACGGTGACGCCGTTGAGCACCATGTCAAAGATCGACAGCGGGAAATCGCCCGGCGGCAAGCCGTTCAGCGCGACGGTGCCGCCGCGGCGCACCATGCCCAGCGCCTGTTCGAACGCCTTGGGCGATACGGCCGTAATCAAGGCGCCATGCGCACCGCCGATTTCGCGCTTCAGGTAGGCGGCGGGATCGGTCGTCTTGGCGTTGACGGTCACTTCCGCGCCCAGGCGGCGCGCGAAGTCCAGCTTGGCGTCATCGATGTCCACCGCGGCGACATTCAACCCCATCGCTTTCGCATACTGCACGGCCATGTGGCCCAGCCCGCCGATGCCCGAAATCACGACCCAGTTGCCCGGGCGCGTGTCGGTCATCTTCAAGCCCTTGTAGACGGTGACGCCCGCGCACAGCACGGGGGCGATGTCGACGAATCCCACGTTCTTGGGCAGCAACCCCACGTAATCGGCCGCGGCCAGCGCGTACTCGGCGAAGCCGCCGTTCACGGAGTAGCCGGCGTTCTGCTGCTGTTCGCACAGCGTTTCCCAGCCACCCAGACAGTGTTCGCAATGGCCGCAGGCAGAGTACAGCCACGGGATGCCCACGCGGTCGCCTTCCTTCACATGGGTGACGCCTGCGCCCACGGCCACGACGAAGCCCACGCCTTCATGGCCGGGGATGAAAGGGGGATTGGGTTTGACGGGCCAGTCGCCTTCAACGGCGTGCAGATCGGTGTGGCAGACGCCGCACGCTTCAATCTTCACCAGCAGTTCGCCCGGACCGGGGCGGGGTACCTCGACTTCTTCGATTACCAGGGGCTTGCCGAATGCGCGTGCAACTGCGGCCTTCATGGTCTTGTTCATTACTACCTCCGAAGTCTGATCAGTTTCACTATGCTCGAACGCCCGCGCGTTCAAGACCATGATTTATATCAACCGAGGCGGCATGCACAGCCGGCGGGAAACGTGTGGTTGCAGAATGGCGGGCCTCAGCCGGGTGGCGTAGGGCGCGGCCAGGGCATCCGGCGCCTTGCGGGCGGTGCGCCAAACGTCGTACAGTGGTCCTGGCGTGCCGCCCCGGCGGCCGCCTTGCCCCCTGGCACCGGAGCTCCCATGTGTGAAATCTTCATCCGCGCGAGCGAGCAGTCCTACGCGCCCGAAACCCGTTCGCTGCGCCTGCACGGCGTGGCGACCAGCTTGCGGCTGGAGCAATTGTTCTGGCAGGTCCTGGAAGAGATCGCCGGGCGCGACAACATGCGCGTCACGCAACTGATCGAACGCCTGTACGACGAGCTGATCGAATACCGCGGCGAGGCCGCCAACTTCACCTCGTTCCTGCGCGTGTGCTGCCTGCGCTATCAGCTGCTGCAGGCTGAAGGCCGGATTCCGGTGGACGCGGCGGTGCCGATCCGGTCCTTGAATCCGCAAGCCGTGCTGGAAGGGTTGCCGGCGTCGTTGTACGACGCGAAACCGCTACGCGTGAAGCGGCCGGTTGCGGCGTAACGCCAGACCGCCACCCAAAGAAAAAGGCCCGATCGGATCGGGCCTTTTTTCATTGGCGAGGGGCCAGCGTTCAACCGCCTGGCTGGATCGAGGCCAGCGCCACTTCGCTTTGCACGATGCGGCGGATGCGCACGGCGTCACCGATGCGCGACAGCTTGCCTTGCGAATCCAGCAGCACGATGGCGAGGTCGCGGCCATTGATGCGGGCCAGCATCACCAGGCATTCGCCTGCTTCGTTGATGTAGCCGGTCTTGGACACCTTGATGTCCCAGTCGGGCTTGCGCACCAGCAGGTTGGTGTTGCGGAAGGTCTGCGTGCGGTTGTTGATTTCAACGTCGTACTCGGTATCGGTCGAGTAGCGGTGGATCAGCGGGCGCTGCGAGGCTGCGCGCAGCAGGCGGGCCAGATCATGCGGCGAAGACACGTTGTTGCTGGACAGGCCCGTCGGCTCGATGAAGTGCGTGCTGCTCATGCCCAGCGACAGCGCCTTGGCATTCATGGCGGCCACGAAAGCGGGCAAGCCGCCGGGGTAGTGGCGGCCCAGCGCGTTGGCGGCGCGGTTCTCGGACGACATCAGCGCCAGGTGCAGCATGTCGCCGCGCGACAGCTTGGTGCCCACGCGCAGGCGCGACGTGGTGTGCTTCAGACCGTCGACATCTTCGTCGGTGATCTCCAGCATTTCATCCATCGGCAGGTTGGCGTCCACGACGACGACCGCGGTCATCAGCTTGGAGATGGACGCGATCGGGCGCACGACGTTTTCGTTCTTGGCAAACAGGACGGTCGACGTTTCCAGGTCTTGCACGTAGGCGGTGCTGGAACGCAGCGCGGCGGCTTCGGCGCGCACGGAGACGGCGGGCGGCGGCATGGCGGCGGATACCGCCGCTGCGGTGCGCTGCCCACGCCCGGCCTTGTTCGGCGTGCCGTTCTTGCCGGCCGCGGCACCCTTCTTGGGCGGCGTGCCTTTGGCGGCCACCTGCTTGCCGCCCTTGGGCGGCGCCTTCTTGGCGGTGGACGAGGACTGGGGCGAGCCCTTCTTGGCTGCCGGCGCGGCTTTCTTGGCGGCCGGAGCAGCCTGCTTGCCGGCCGCGCTCTTGCCCGAGCCGGCCTTCGCGGCAGGCGCCTTCTTGGCTTGTTGCGCCTTGCAAGCCGCCGACTTGGCGTTCGTCTTGCAGGGGTCAGAATTCTTCGCGGCCAGCGCGGCCGGGGGGACGAGGAGCGCGCACATCGCCAGCGCCGCCGGCGCTACCGCGTTCGCAATTGCACGTTTCCAGGAAAATGCCATGGTTTGAGCAGGCTTGTCAGTCTGTGAAGAAATATTTCTTAAGCCGGCGTTTCGTCGGTTCAAAAAAAATCCAGAGGAATTAGGGGCTTACGCGTCGAATTTAAACAGCACATCAAGTTGCGCGCAAGACGATTCGCTATCATCGCCCAAAAAAAATAATGGTGACGTATTGACGTAGATTCAATTCGTCACAAGACGCGACATGAGAAGCTAACTGCGCGGCGCGCGAGAGCGTAGCCCGGATTAACCCTCATCTGGCTGAACGTGCGGCATTTCGGGGGGAAGGTGCGGCGTCGGAACCGAGGCCGGGGGTGGCCTCGCCGGGTGGAATCGAACCACCAATTGACCCTTAGGAGGGGCCGGTTATATCCATTTAACTACGGCGAGACAGCTATAAGTCGCTGAAAATAAAGGACTTATGCGCGACTTATATCCATTTGAGAGGAGGATTCTAACATTGAAGTGTCTATGGCTTGATCTTGCGTACGGACTTGCTAAAGTTCCCTGGAGGTAGATCTAGCTGCTCCTGTGAGCGACAGTCGACCAGCAAGGACGATACTTTCGGCCAACCCGTCGCTTGTACGTCAGTCTTGAAACTTCAGGATGATCTTGCGAACTAAGGCTGCTAGTGTAGCGGGAACGACTTTTTCGTTTGAAAGCCGACGCCCTACATACGAAGCGAAATCTCCTTTCCTGTTTCCCTTGAGCTTGTGATGGACGACTAACAACTCATGTGGTTCGTGCAGGAGTGCATTGAGTGACTCTAGAGGTGGCTGATCTAATTCCAAGAGCGCAACGTTCGCTTCTATCAAGTCTGAGCCTCTCGTCTCTAGCCAGCCTTTACGTTCTGCATGAAGCCAAGCGGCGTGGTCACATAGCTCATCAATCGAAAGCGGAATTTTGATTCCGCTTGATTTGATTCGCCGAATATGATCCTCTCCATTGTCGCTTCCGATGAAGATGCGACTAGTTCTGCCGTCTCGGCCGATTGCTGCGCATCTTGCTATCAAATTGCTCGCGGCTTCCTTGCCAGCAGCGTCGTTATCGAACAAAGCTACAGTGGTGGCGGTGACATCAGTCATGGCAGCTCGTGCTAGGCAGCAACTTGCGACCCAATTTGCTCCGCCGCCCATGCCATCCTTCGCCACGATCACAAAATTCTGCTTTAGGCCGAGGGCCGAGATCGCCGCTTCGATTATTGTCTTGTCCGAACTGCCTTCAACATAAAGGGCTGGTTTGTTCGTAACAAGCGCAGTTGCTTCCAGCTCCTTAACCGAAGCGATCAACTGTTCACGCTCTTCTCTTGCTTTTGCGAGATATGGTTCCACGAACGGCATCAATCCAAGATGCTGATCAACTTGTTCTGGGGATATTTCCCTAGAAAAATCCGTGCGGCCGTTGCTTCGTATGGTGTTCTGAATGCCACCATTCGGGCTGGTTCTGGCGACGTTGTAAAACGCAGGTGAGTGCGTGCTAACAAGGATCTGAACGGCAGAGGCGTAGGTAGCGAACTCAGTCGCCATATCAATCTGTTTGCTGAGCTCCAGATTGTTTTCGGGTTCTTCATATCCCCAGATTGTCTCTGGTGGAGGTTTACCCATTGCGGAATTGGTTTTGCGCTGATCCGCGAGAAATTTCAGTATCAGCGGGACATGACGGCCTTGAATTCCATCACCACGGTAGTGCAATGCAGTCTTGGTGTGACCGTCTGCGGAATTGAATTCCAAAGCTTCGAACAGGTCGCCTAAGTCACTGGGAAGCGAAAACTCGGTTTTTAGTTGGAGCAGTCTATGCGAGTCCTGTTCTATTTTTTTTACTTCGGCTCGGAGGCTGGATAGAAAGGTTGTCGAGGCGCCTGTAAGTTTCGGTGCCACAGTGTCCGCGAGCGTCGCATGGAGCCTTCTTTTCAGGGAGGAAAAAAAGCTCTTTCCTCGCACTGCTGGCACGTACTCGAACGCCAAGTGTCGAATCCAATACTCGGTTCTAGAACCTCGCGAGAACTCTCTCCCATCTTTACGGTATACCTGGTCCAGATAGGGTGTTGTGGAGTCTGCGCGGTAGACCTTCTTCCAGATTACGTGATCAGCATCACGATAATTTTTGGGCGGGGTGAATTCAACTTCTATCTCAATTTGTTTGGCTTTTTTTGCAATCAACCTGGCTTGTTGAGAAAAGTCGTTTTCGAACACCAGAGGCTGGTCCAGATCGGTATGCCCGTTGAAGAAAAGGTTCAACGCGCGGAGGAGATTGCTCTTGCCGGAATCGTTTAAGCCTACGAGCGCCGTATAGTCATGCAACTCGATATCTGCTTCCGCTAGAGACCGGAAGTTCTGCACTCGCACCCTAGATATATACACGTCACCACCCCCTATCAAGAAGGTGGATTGTAACTTGATGTGTTATGGAGCCGGTTACGCCTTCAGTGGGAGATTCGCTACCACAAAATACAACGAAAACCCAAGTTTTTGAATAGTTATGACAATTGGGTTGTAGCGGACGCCGTTAACTACGGCGAGACGGTCAAAACTTGGGCGTCGAAGCGGTCGCGTGGAGCCGAATTTCTTCTCTAGTTCCTTGATATTGCAGGGAAACACCCGGGCGGAGTGTATCACTAAACAAGGTAAATCCAGGCGCGCTGACAGGGCGCAAGTCTAGCAGAGGCGGCGGGGCTTGCGCCCAAAGCAATAAATCGGTCCGTCTGAGCGGCACTTGCCCGCACCCAACGACGCGAAATGACTCCTGAAAAAGTAGTGGATTAAATCAACTATATGCCGTAAAGTCGCTCAATACCTAGAACATTCAGGAGCAGGCATGACCCCGACCTTTCACACGATCTTGCTGGACGTGCAGGACCGTGTCGCCACGGTGACGCTGAACCGACCCGATAGCCGAAATGCGCTGAACTCGTTGATGTGCGCCGAGCTGGTGCAGGCCATGGGCTTGCTGGCCGCAGACGCCGCTGTCAATGTGGTGCTGATTCAGGCGGCCGGGGCGGCGTTCTGCGCCGGCGCCGATCTGAAAGAGCGCAAGACCATGAGCACGTCGGAGATGACCGCCCGGCGCGTACAGGGGTTCGCCGCGTACGGCGCGATCGAGCGCATGCCGCAGCCCGTGATCGCCGTTGTGCAAGGGCCGGCATTCGGGTCGGGCTGCGAGATAGCGGCGGCGTGTGATTTCGTGCTGGCCTCGTCCGACGCGATTTTCTGCTACCCCGAAGTGGGGTGGGGCACCGTGGGCGCCACGCAGCGGTTGCCGCGCATTGCAGGAGCCCGCAAGGCCAAGGAACTGCTGTTCACCGGCCGCCGCTTCGATGCGGCCGAAGCCTGCGAGATCGGCTTGGTCAATCAGGTGCATGCACCCGACGCCTTGCCGCGGGAAGCGCTTGAAATGGCGAAGAAGATCGCGGGCGCCTCGCCCTTGACGGTCAGGCTGACCAAACGCAGCATCGATCAAGGTCTGGCTACCACGCGCGAAGGCGCCATGGCGATTGAGCTGCTGGCGATCGAAGAGAATCTGCGCGGCACGGATTGGCGTCAGGCGATTGCCGGGTTCGGCGCATCGGACAAAGGGGACCGCGCATGATCGCCGCTCCGATTACGTTGTCTCAGGCATTGGAGCGGGTGGCGCTTGAACGCCCGCACGCGCAGGCGTTTGTTGCGCCGAGCGAACGGCATGACTGGCGTACGATGCGCGACCAGGCACGACACATTGCGCGGGCCCTGCACGCCGCAGGCGTGCGGCATGGCGACCACGTTGGCGTGTTGCTGGGCAATAGCGGCGTGTGGGTGCAGATCTTCTATGCCTGCGCGATGTTGGGCGCCGTCACGGTGCCCGTCAATACGCGCTTCAAGACCGAGGAACTGGAGTTCTGCCTGAAGCAGGCGGACGTGAAGCTGCTGCTTACGGCGGACACGTTCCTGGGCATCGATTTCCTGGCGCTGCTGAGCCAGGTGGAACCGGCGCTGGACCGCGCCAATGGCTTGCCGGGCGAGCGCCTGCCTTGCCTGCGCCAGGTCGTGGTGTTGGGAGAGCGGTGTCCGCCGGGGGCGCGAAGCTGGCGTGACTTCCTGGCTGCGGGCAATGCGGTGGACGATGCGCAGTTGCAGGCTTGCGTGCAGGCGGTGACGCCTGACGATGTGCTGCTGATCCAGTACACCTCTGGAACGACCTCGTTTCCCAAGGGCGTGATGTTGACGCACGCCAACATGTTGACCAACGCGTGGGCGGCGGCGCAGCGTATCGGCGTCAACGCCGATGACCGCTATTTCAGCATCCGGCCGTACTTTCACGTGGCCGGCACTACCTTGTCGATCCTGGTCAGCCTGGTGACGGGGTGCTGCTTGCTGACGCTGCCCAAGTTCGAGGTGGCGGATGCGCTGCAAATGCTGGATGCCGAGCGCTGCACGCTGACTTCCGGCAACGACACGATCTTCCTGATGCTGATGGGCCATCCCGATTTCGACCGCTCGCGGATTCATTTGCGCGGCGGCTGGGCGGCCGCAGGGCCGCAGGTGATGCAGAAGATCCGCGACGTCATGGGCGTGCCGGGCATGTGCAATGCCTATGGCCAATCCGAGGCGTCTCCCAACATCACGCTGTCGTCCCACGACGATCCGTTTGCGCTGCGCGCCGCGGGCTGGGCGCTGCCGCATCCCGGCATGGAAGTGCGGGTGGTGGATCCGGGCACGGGCGTGCCGGTGCCCGTCGGCGAGGCAGGCGAAATCCAGGCGCGTGGCTGGAGCGTCATGAAGGGCTACTACAACATGCCGGAGGCGAGCGCGCGCGCTCTGAGCGAAGACGGGTGGCTAAGCACGGGCGACCTGGGCGAAATGGACGCGGCAGGGCGCCTGCGCATGGTGGGCAGGTTGAAAGACATGTTCCGCGTCGGCGGCGAAAACGTCGCGCCAGCTGAAGTGGAGGAAGTGCTGCATGCGCATCCCGCCGTACGCATGGCGCAAGTGGTGGGCGTGCCCGACGCGCGCCTGGGCGAAGTGCCTGCGGCCTTCGTGCTGCTGAAAGACGGGCAGGACTGCACCGCCGATGAGTTGACCGCCTGGTGCAAGCAACGCTGCGCCAACTACAAGGTGCCGCGCCATATGGCCGTGGTCGACAGCTTTGAGCACATCGGTATGACGGGCAGTTCCAAAGTGCAGAAGAACAAGCTGCGCGCGCATGCGATCGCATTGTTCGGCCTGGAGCAAACCGCATGAGCGCGCGCGATGTGGTGCTGTGCGAATGTTTCGCCCGCGACGGTTTGCAGCACGAGCCCGAATTCATCGGCACGGCGATCAAGTCGGACTTGATCGACCGTTTTGCGCGCATGGGATTCGAGCGGGTGGAAGCGACGTCCTACTCCAATCCCAAAGTGGTGCCGCAGTTTGCCGACGCCAGCGAGCTGCTGGCCATGCTGCCGCGCCGCGCGGGCGTCTGGTACAAGGCGACCTGCGCTAATGCCCGGGCCGTGCAGCGCGCGCTGGCGGATCAGGATGCGGGTATCGGTGCCAACGAGATCAGCCTGCTGGTGTCGGCCAGCGCGTCGCATTCGCTGCGCAACCTGAAGCGCGAGCGCGCCGCGCAATGGGAAAACATCGCGGAAATGGCGGGTTTGGCCAACGGCCGTTTGCGGATGGTCGGCACGATTTCGGTCGCGTTCGGATGCCCCTTCGAAGGCGCGGTGGATCCGGACTCCGTGCTGGAAGACGTAGGGCGGTTCGCGCAGTTGGGCGTGGGCATCGTCACGCTGGGCGACACCACCGGCATGGCAACGCCCTCGGCTGTGCGTGACCTGTATCGCCGCATGGCGAGCGCGTTTCCCCAATTGACGCCGGTTGCGCATTTTCACGATACGCGGGGGACGGGGCTCGTGAACTATGTGTCCGCCCTGGAGGCCGGCGTGCGGCATTTCGATTGCGCGTTCGGTGGTGTCGGCGGGCATCCGGCCAAGGTCCGGTATGGCGGCGGCCATACGGGCAACGTGGCAACGGAAGACCTGGTCAGCCTGTTTGAATCCATGGGCGTGCGCACGGGCCTGGACCTGGATGCGATGGACGAGGTCTCGCAGTTCTGCCAGCAAACGCTGGGGCGGCCGCTGCATAGCCGGGTTGCGTTAAGCGGCCTGAATCCGCTGATTCCAGGCGCGCGGCAAGCGCCGGGCGCACCATGACAGGGGCGAGCCGCATTTGTATATCATGCGGCCAGGAGGGCGCCTGGCGCGCCCATATGCTTTTTCCTCATCTTTGCAGAGCCCAGCCATGGCATCCCTGAACGCACACAAGTCTGCCTCCTCCGCGCGCGACCAGCCGACCGCCTTGAAGGAGCTGTTCTCGTACCGGCTGAATCGCCTGGCCTATGTGTCCAGCCGCATCGCGGCGGGTTTGAACGAAAGCCGTTACGGCGTCGGGCCGCGAGAGTGGCGGATTATCGCGCTGCTGGGCGCGGCGCCCGACATGTCGCTCAACGCCGTGGCGCGCGAGGCCAACATCGACAAGAGCCAGGCCAGCCGCACGGTGTCCGAACTGATTGAACGCGGGCTGATCTGCCGCAGCGCTGACAGCCAGGACGGCCGCGGCGTCAGCCTGGACCTGACGCGGACCGGGCGGGCGTTGTATGAAGAAATGTTCCCCGCCGCCGTGCAGCGCAACGAGGCCATGCTTTCTGTCCTATCGCCCGCCGAGCGCGACGAGATGGAACGGATGCTGGACAAGCTGACGGCCCATGCGCTGGAAATGCTGAACGAATTCAAGGCCGAGGTGCCGGCCCGCCGAGGCCGTGGGGTGCAGCCGCGGTGAATGCGTGGCGCCTGCCGGGCGCCTTTTTTTACCCATATTGTTGATTAAATCAATCAAATGCCTGATCACTATTCAAGAGGATTTGCGCCATGCCCGAACTGATCGTCGAAAACCAGGGCGCCGTGCGTCTGCTGCGCCTGAACCGCCCCGAAAAGCACAACGCGCTGAACACGGCCCTGACCACGGCGTTGCTGGACGCGTTGTCGCAAGCCGAACGGGAGAGGGCGGTGCGCGCCGTCGTGCTGACCGGCAACGGCAAGTCCTTCTGCGCCGGCGCGGACACCACGGAGTTCTCGGGCCTGACCCCGGAACAGCCTGAGGCGGTCCTAGCCCGCGCCGACCTGACGACCGACCTGCACCTGGTGTTCTCGCGCATGACCAAACCCGTCGTGGGCGCGGTGCACGGCAATGCGCTGGGCGGCGGCGCCGGCCTGGCGTTGGCCTGCGACCTGACCGTCATGGCCGAGGACGTGCGGTTTGGCTATCCCGAATTGCGCCATGGCATTGTGGCCGCCGTCGTGATGGCGAATCTGGTGCGGCAGGTGGGACGCAAGCACGCCTTTGAATTGGTGGCGATGGCCGAACCCATCGATGGTGCGCGCGCGTTGCAGTTGGGTATCGCCAATCGTGTCGTGCCCGCCGCCGACGTGCTGGATGCGGCCTTGGCGATGGCCGGGCGGCTGGCGGGCTGGGAGCCCGCAGCGATGGGGCTGACCAAGCGCGCCTTCCACCGTGCCGCAGACCTGGGCTTGGCCGAGGCGCTTGGCGTCGGGCGCGACGCCAATGTGATCATGCGCGGGTTTCGCCAGGGAGGCGCGCGATGAGGCCGCTGGATGGCGTGACCATCCTGGATCTGTCGCGGGTGCTGGCTTGCCCGTTCGCCTCGATGATCCTGGCGGAATTGGGCGCCACCGTGATCAAGGTCGAACAACCCGGCGCGGGCGATGAAACCCGGGGGTTCGAACCGCAGGTGCAGGGTGAGGGGGGGACGGAGTCCGCCTACTACCTGGCCTTCAACCGCAGCAAGCAATCCATCACCGTGAACTTCCGCAAGCCCGCTGGCCAGGCGCTGATCCGCCGGCTGGCCGAGACTTGCGATGTGGTGGTGGAGAATTTTCCGGTGGGCACCCTGGCCAAGTACGGGCTGGACCGCGACACGATCGCGCCCGGCAATCCGGGCCTGGTCTATTTTTCGTGCACGGGCTTCGGCATGACCGGCCCGTATGCGCCCCGCAAGGGATACGACACGGTGTTCCAGGCGATGGGCGGCATCATGAGCCTGACGGGCGAACGCGGCGGCGGCCCCGTCAAACCGGGCCTTCCGGTGGCGGACCTGACCTCGGGCCTGTGGGCGGCCATCGGCATCCTGTCCGCCTTGGTGGGCAGGGCGCGCTCGGGGCAAGGTTGCCACATCGACTTTTCGATGCTGGACGGGCAAGTCGGCCTGTTGTCGTTGGCGGCGGCGCGCTACTTCGCATTGGGCGAAGTGCCGCAACGGCTGGGCACCGAGCATCCGGGGCGCGTGCCGTCGGCCGCGTTCGAATGCGGCGATGGGCGCTGGGTGCAGATCACCGGCAGCGACCAGCACTGGAAACCCTTGTGCGATGCGTTGGACCTGCCGCAATGGGCCGATGACCCGGAACTGGCGCGCAATGCCGTGCGGGTGGCGCGGCGCGATGAAGTCATGGCCGGGCTGGCCGCTGCCGCACGGCGGCTGACGCGCGACGAACTCTGCCGGCGCTGCGATGCCGTGGGCGTGCCCGCCGGACCGATCCTGGATGTGGAGGAAATCCTGCACAACGAACACGTGCTGGCGCGCGGCATGGTGTCCAGCTACGAGCATCCCGCCATCGGCCGCTTCGGCGCCGTACCTGTGCCGTTCAAGTTCAAGGGATATGAAGATCCGCGCCTGGATCGCCCTCCGCTGCTGGGCGAACACACCGACAGTGTGCTGAGGTCAACGCTGGGCCTGTCGGATACGGAGATTCAGGCATTACGCGCGGAGGGCGCGATCTAGGCATTTCATCGTCACACCAAAAAAATAAACCTGCAGGAGACAACCCATGAAGACTTTAAAGCGTCTGTTTGCTTATCGACGCCTGCTGTGCGGCCTGGCCGCCGGGGCATTTTGCGCCACCGCGGTGGCCGCTGACCCGTATCCGTCCCAGCCGATTACGCTGGTCAATCCCTATGCCGCCGGCGGCCCCGCCGATGTGCTGGGCCGTGCATTGGCGCGCGAGCTGGAGAAACAGCTGGGCAAGCCCGTGATCGTGGAGAACAAGGCGGGCGGAGGCGCGGCGATCGGTGCGAACTTCGTGGCGCGCGCCAAGCCCGACGGCTACACCCTGTTGCTGGGCACGTCGGCCGCGCATGTGGTGACGCCGCTGATGCAGCGCACGCCCTACGACGGCATCAAGGATTTCGCCTTTGTGTCCATCGTGGCCAACCAGCCGAACATGCTTGTTGCGCGTCCCACGCTGAATGCCGCCAGCGTTGCCGACCTGGTGGCGATGGCGCGCAAGGATCCCGGCAAGATCAATTACGCGTCCGCCGGGCCGGGCAGTTCCCCGCACCTGGGCGCCGAATTGTTCCGTGAGCGGGCAGGCGTGGATATCGTGCACATTCCGTACAGCGGCGCGGCGCCGGCCATCAATGACCTGGTGGGCGGGCAGGTGGACATCGCCGTGCTCAACCTGGCCGCCAGCCTGCAGTTCATCCGCAGCGGGCGCCTCAAGGCATTGGCCTACGCCAACGGCAAGCGTTCGCCGCTGTTGCCGGATGTGCCCACGCTTGCGGAGTCGGGCGTGACGGGAGCGGAGTCTGCGTCGTGGTACAGCCTGGCCGCGCCCAAAGGGACGCCGGTCGACGTGTTGCAGCGGCTGAACGATGCCATGGGCCGCGTGAATGCGGACGCCGAGTACGGCAAGCTGATGCAGGCGCAGGGCGTGGATTTGTGGAACATGACGCCGGCCGAAGCGACGGCTTTCGTGGAGAAAGACCAGCTTGCGATGAAGAAGCTGGTGGAGTCGGCCGGCCTGATGAAAAAGTAGGCGCGACGACGGGACCTTTCAATCGAAGCCGCCCTCTCAGGCGGCTTCCTCTTTTTCAGCCCGCCAGTGCCGCGGCACGGGCAAGCGCCTGCCGCGTTTCGTCCATCAACTGCGCAACCAGAAGGCCTGCCGGTTGCAGGCTGTCGATCAATCCGGCGCTTTGTCCGGCTTCGACTTTGCCGCCTTCCACGTCGCCGTCGTGGGCCGCCTGTTTCAGCGAACTGACGGCGAACAACGCATCCAATGCGGCATCGTCGCTGCTGCGCTCGGCCGCCAGGTATTGGCGGGCAAACGTATTGCGCAGCATCCGCACCGGCGACCTTCCGCGGCCAACCAGCGTCGTGTCGGCCACGCCGGCAGCCAGAACCGCCGCCTTGTAGTCGGCATGCACGCCGGCCTCGGGCGTCAGCAGGAAACGGGTGCCCAATTGTGCGCCGGCCGCGCCCAGGCACAGGGCCGCGGCAATGCCCGCGCCGTCGGCAATGCCGCCCGCGGCCACCACCGGCAGGGACACGCTGCGCACCGTGGCGCGCAGCAGGACCTGCAGGCCGATTTCGTCTGGTCCTGGATGCCCCCCGGCTTCCAGGCCCACGGCGATGACCGCGTCCACGCCCGCCGCCTGCGCTTTCTCGGCATGCAGCGGGCTGGCCACCACTTGCAGCCATTTGATGCCCGCCTCGCGTGCGCGGCCGATATGCTTTTGCGGTCCGCCCTGAGACGCGATGATGACCGGCACGCCTTCCGCAATGGCAATGTCCATGTGCTCCTGGGCACGCTTGTTGTATAGCGGGATGTTGACGGCGAACGGCGAGTCGGTGCCGCGGCGTACTTCGCGCACGGCGGCAAGCAGGGCCTCGGGATACATCGGGCCGGCGGCGATGACGCCCAACCCGCCCGCGCGGGAAACCGCCAGCGCAAGCGCCGCGTTGGATGAAGCCCAGCTCATGCCGCCCTGGACGATGGGATAACGCGTGCCCAGCAATCGGGTCAGCGGAGTTTGCAGAATCATGGCCTACCTGCCGTGGGGAAAATCCCATTTTCGATCAGTTAGTTGATAATATCAACTATATTCGGAAGCAATGATTGAGGCATTGGGTGGGGGGGCGGATGCGACCTGGCGCCGAGTATTCGGCCTCAGGGGTTCAAGCCCAGTCGGTCAAGCCCAGCCGCCGCGCGATCAGCACCGCCTGTGTCCGGTTGGAGACGCCAAGTTTGCGCATCACGGCGGTCATGTGCGTTTTAACCGTGGCTTCCGCCACGTTCAGCTCATGCGCGATCTGCTTGTTGAGCAGCCCCGCGCCCACCATCCGCAGTACCCGGTATTGCTGCGGCGTCAGCTCGCATAGCCTTGCGGCCAACTGCCTGTCTTCGGGGCAGACGCGACCAGCCTTGCCGTCATCAAAGGGCAGCCATGTGCCGCCGTTCAGCACCTGGCGCAGAGCCCGGCCGATGGTGTCGGCGTTGGCCGACTTTGGAATGAAACCCATCGCGCCATGATCGATCGCGCGGCGCATCAGCAGCGGGTCGTCATGCGCCGACACGATGGCAACCGGCAATTGAGGCCGCAGGCGGAGTACCTGCGTCAACGTGTCGAAGCCCGTGGCGCCAGGCATGTTCAGGTCCAGCAACAGCAGATCAGCGTGCGGTTTGGCCTGGACCAGGCCGTAGAGCACGCTGATCTCTTCGGCATCGCGGATGACGGCGTTTGGGTATAAGCGGCCGATCAGCCCGCGCAGGGCGTCGATGTACAGCGGGTGGTCATCGGCAATCAGGAATACGGGCATGGCCGATCATGCCATACCCCGTTCCTGCACCAGTGCTTGCACGACTGAGGGATCGGCCAGCGTGGTGATGTCGCCCAGGTCGTCGACGTTGTTCTCGGCGATCTTGCGCAGGATGCGGCGCATGATCTTGCCCGAGCGTGTCTTGGGCAGGGCGGGCGCCCATTGCAGATGGTCGGGCGTCGCGATGGGGCCGATTTCGCGGCGCACGTGGGCCACCAGTTCCTGGCGCAGGGTGTCGGACGCTTCCAGACCCGCTTTCAGCGTGACATACACGTAAATGCCCTGGCCCTTGATGTCGTGGGAAAAGCCCACCGCCGCCGCTTCGGCCACCTTCGGGTGCGATACCAGCGCGCTTTCCAGTTCGGCGGTGCCTAAGCGGTGTCCGCTGACGTTCAACACGTCGTCCACGCGGCCGGTGACCCAGTAGTCGCCATCGGCATCGCGGCGGCAACTGTCGCCCGTGAAGTACATGCCGGGATAGTCCTTGAAGCAACTCTCAACGTAGCGCCGGTCGTCGCCGTAGACGGTGCGCGCCTGCCCAGGCCACGAGTCGCGGATGAACAGGTTGCCTTCGCCGGGGCCTTCTATCACTTCGCCCGTCTGCACATCGACCAGCTCCGGCCGGATGCCGAAAAAGGGCATGCTGGCCGAGCCCGGCTTGCAGGCCTTGGCGCCGGGCAAGGGCGCAATCAGGATGCCGCCCGTTTCCGTCTGCCACCAGGTGTCCACGATCGGGCAGCGACCTTCGCCCACGACGTCGTGATACCAGCGCCAGGCCTCGGGGTTGATGGGCTCGCCCACGGTGCCCAGCAGGCGCAGCGACTTCCGGGAGGTACGGAGGACGGGCTCGGGGCCCTCGCGCATCAGGGCGCGGATGGCCGTGGGCGCGGTGTAGAAGATACTGACCTCGTGCTTGTCGATGACGTGCCAGAAGCGGGAGGCGTCCGGGTAGCTGGGCACGCCTTCAAAGACGACCGTCGTGGCGCCATTGGCCAGCGGCCCGTACACGATGTAGCTGTGGCCCGTGATCCAGCCCACGTCCGCCGTGCACCAGAAGACATCGCTGTCCCGGATGTCGAAGATGGCGGCATGCGTGTAGGCGGCATAGACGAGGTAACCGCCGGTCGTGTGCAGCATCCCCTTGGGCTTGCCGGTGCTGCCCGAGGTATGGAGGATGAAAAGCGGGTCTTCGGCGTTCATGAGCTCGGGGACGCATTCTTCGGTTTCCCGGTCCATCAGGCGGTCCAGCCAATAGTCGCGTTCGGCCGTCATGTCGACGGGTGCGCCCGTATGTCTGACCACCAGCACGTTGCGCACGCCCTCCATGCCCGGCATCTTCATCGCGGCATCCACATTGGCTTTCAGCGCAATGGCGCGGCCAGCCCGCCGGCCTTCGTCGGCGGTGATGATGGCGCGGGCGCCGCAGTCGCGCACGCGGTCGGCGATGGAGGCCGGCGCGAATCCGCCGAACACCACGTTATGCACGGCGCCGATGCGCGCGCAGGCCAGCATGGCGGCTACGGTGTCCACGATCATCGGCATGTAGATCGTGACGCGGTCGCCGCGGCCGATGCCGATGCGTCGCAGCGCATTGCCCATCTTGCAGACCATCGCGTGCAATTCGCGGTAGCTGATGCGCCGCGAAGGCGTGCCGGGGTCGTCCGGTTCCCAGATCAGCGCGGGCTTTTCGCCGTGGGTCTCAAGGTGGCGATCCAGGCAGTTGACGCTGACGTTCAGCTCTCCGTCGGCATACCAGCGGATATGGAAGTCTTCAGCGGCGAAGCTGACGTCCCGGATTTGCGTCGGGGCGCGATGCCACTGCAGGCGCTGCGCGGCGTGGGCCCAGAAGGCGTCCGGATCGCGGTGCGATGCCGCGTACAGGTTTTCGTAATGTTCCTGCGTGATCGTCTGCGGGCCGGGAAAGCCCTCGGGCACGGGATAGAGATCGCGGTTGGGTTTCATGGATGGGTCCTCTGAACGGTTAATGGCCGACGGCGGTGGTGGCGCCGATACCGGTCTGGCTGCGGACGGTCAGGGCGTCGAAGGCCTCGGCTTCTTGCCGGGCGCGCGGGCTGCGGTCCAGTTTCGAGAACAGCCAGATCGAGGAAAACGCCAGCGGGATGGACAGGATGCCGGGGTTGGGGAAGGGCGTGACGGGCGAGGAAAACCCCAACACGTCCACCCATACGGTCTGGCTGAGCACGACCCAGACTGTCGCGCTGGTCAGGCCCAGGAACCCGCCGATGGTCGCGCCACGCGTGGTGCATCCGCGCCAGGAGATCGACAGCACCAGCACGGGGAAGTTGGCGCTGGCGGCGATGGCGAAGGCCAGACCCACCATGAACGCCACGTTCTGGTTCTCGAATACGATGCCCAGCAGGATGGCCATGACGCCCAGGGCGATGGTGGACAAGCGCGAAATGCGCATCTGCTGGTGTTCCGTGGCGCGGCCGCGCGCGATGACGTTGGCGTACAGGTCATGCGAAATGGCTGCGGCGCCAGCCAGCGCCAAACCGGCCACCACCGCCACGATGGTGGCGAACGTGACGGCCGCCAGGAAGCCCAGCAGCAGATTGCCGCCCACGGCGTTGGCCAGGTGGACCGCGACCATATTGGTGCCGCCGATCAGGTTTTTCATCATGTCGAACCCGCCGTCCGGGCCCGTCGCGAAATACTCCGGGTGGCGCACCAGCAGCGCGACTGCCCCAAAGCCGATGATGAACGTGAGCAGATAGAAGTAGCCGATGAAGGCGCTGGCGTAGATCACGGACTTGCGGGCTTCCTTGGCGTTGGACACCGTGAAGAAGCGCATCAGGATGTGCGGCAGGCCGGCGGTGCCGAAGGCCAGCGCGATGCCCAGCGACAAGGCGTTCAGCGGATTGCTGCTGACCTGCGCGCCCGGCGCCAGCAGTTCCAGGCCAGACGGGTGCACGCGGGCGGCCTCCGCCAGCAGCGCATCGGGGCTGTAGTTAAAGGCCGCCAGCACCAGGATGGTCATCAGCGTGGCGCCGAAGAGCATCAGGACTGCCTTGATGATCTGTACCCAGGTCGTGGCGGTCATGCCGCCGAAGGCCACGTAGATCATCATCAGCGACCCGACGATCAGTACCGCAATGTTGTAGTCCAGCCCGAACAGCAGCACGATCAGCTTGCCCGCGCCGACCATCTGCGCGATCAGGTACAGCGCGATGATCAGCAGCGACGCGCTGGCCGCCAGCACCCGCATGGGGGTCTGCGCCAAGCGGAATGAGGTCACGTCCGCGAAGTTGTAGCGGCCCAGGTTGCGCAACCGTTCGGCGATCAGGAACATGACCACCGGCCAGCCGAACAGGAAGCCGATGGCGTAGATCATGCCGTCGAAACCGCTGACGTAGACCATGCCCGCAATCCCCAGGAACGAGGCGGCGGAAAGGTAATCACCTGCGATGGCCAAGCCGTTCTGAAAGCCCGTCAGTCCGCCGCCCGCCGTGTAGAAATCCGATGTGGTGCGGGTGCGCTTGGCGGCCCAGTAGGTGATACCCATGGTTCCTGCGATGAAGGTCAGGAACATGACGATGGCGGAAGTGCTGGCCTGCCCGGTTGCGGCGGCGCGGGCCGAGCCCGCCAGTACGCAGCCCAGCACGACGATCAACGCGGCGCCCGCTGTCTTGCGTTTCATGAGACGTCCTTGAGGATGGCGGCCAGCAGCGGGTCGAAGACCGTGTTGGAGATGTGGACGTAAGCCGAAATCAGCACCACGGCGCTGCCCACCACGAGGATGCCGGTCAAGATGCCGATGCTCATCGTCATGCCGGGCAGCGGGCGGGCGAAGAATGCGGGATCGAATGCCAGGGTCAGGATGAAGCCCGCGTAGATCACGCCGGTGATGGCGAAGAACAGCAAACTGGTGCGGCTGCGGCGGCGCAGCAATTCCTGATATTTGGGATGACGCATGACAGCGGCAACCACGCCTTCGGGCGAAGTCATTGCGAGGGTCTCCTTATCGTTATTGGCGAACGAGCCTCCGGCCAATATAGAGACGCATCAATTCGGGGGACATGCGACCTTAGTCGTAGGGGCAAGGCCCGAGTGACAGCCCTGCAAAGTGCGACGTGGCAGCATGGCTATTGCCTTTCTGCCCCGGCCGATTTGTATATGATGTGCGGGTCGTCCCGAGGAGGGGGCGCAAACCCATACAACAACCAGACACGGGTTTCATGTCTATCCAAACCGATAAGATTTCCACGCGCACCCTCATCCTGGGTACCCTTGTGGTGCTGCTTGCCATGGGCGTGCGTGCCACTTTTGGCCTGTTCATGCAGCCGATGGGCCTGGCCCACGGCTGGGGCCGCGACGTGTTTTCAATGGCCTTCGCCTTGCAGAACCTGGTGTGGGGCGTCGCCTGCATTTTCATGGGCATCCTGGCCGACCGTTACGGATCGGGGCGCACCATCGCGCTGGGCGCGGTGCTGTACATGCTGGGCATGATCGGCACCCGTTTTGCCACCGACGAAGCGACGCTGTACCTGACCGCCGGCGTGCTGGTCGGGCTGGGCCAGGCGGGCACCACGTTCCCGGTGATCCTGCCGGTGGTGGCGCGTGCGGTGCCGCCAGCCTACCGCAGCACGGCGATGGGCATCGCCAGCGCCGGGGGTTCGCTCGGCCAGTTCGCCGTGGTGCCTACCGGGCAGGCATTGATCACCGGCATGGACTGGCCGGGTGCGCTGTGGGTGCTGTCGCTGTTCGTGGCTTGCGCTGCGCCGCTCGCCTATTTCCTGCGGGGGCGTCCGCAAGCGCAATCGGGGCCGCAGCAGTCGCTCGCCGCGGCCGTGCGCCAGGCGGTGCGCCACCCGTCGTTCCACTTTTTGTTCTGGAGCTACTTCGTCTGTGGTTTCCATACCGCCTTCATCACGCTGCACCTGCCGGCCTATGTGACCGATGGCGGCCTGACGCCAGGGCAGGGCGCGACTGCCGTGGCGCTGATCGGCCTGTTCAACGTGCTGGGCTCCTTCTACGCGGGCAAACTCGGTGGCAAATACAGCAAGAAGCGCTTGCTGGCGATCGTGTATTTCATGCGGGCCTTCGGCATTCTGCTGCTGTTGGCCATGCCCTTGTCGGCGTGGGTCCTGTATGCCTTTGCGGCCTGGATGGGCCTGTTCTGGCTGGGGACGGTGCCGCTTACACAAGGGCTGATCGGGCAGATCTACGGCCTTCGTTATGCGGCCACGCTGTCGGGCATCGTCTTCCTGGGGCACCAGCTGGGCAGCTTCATCGGCGTCTGGCTGGGCGGTTACGCCTACGCCAAGACGGGCAATTACGATATGGTCTGGTGGTTGGGCGTGGCGCTGGCCGTGATTGCCGCGTTGCTTTGCCTGCCGGTGCGGGAACAGCCGGTGACGCCCGCCGAACCCCGCCCCGCGTCGGCATGAGGCCGGCGCCAGAACCTTGCGATCCGGAGATCCGTCCGTGACCCCAGCCCATCCTCCCGCCGTCCGCCGCCATCGAGGCTGGCGTGCCGTGGGCGTGCTGGCGCTGGCGGCCGTGCTGGGCCTGGCGTTCTGGGGCTACACCACGCCCGAGATGCAGATCCACTGGGAAAACCTGGCCGCGCTCTGCGGCTTTTAGGCGCATCCATCCCCTCGGCTCGCGGTATCCTACGACGGAGTTTCCTCCGTCGTTTTTTTCGTCGCCCGCGCCTGCCGTTTCGGTACGCGCTTTGTAGGTGCCCATGCAGGACGCATCGCTTTCCTTTTCCGATCTATCGCTGCCGGACATCGGCGCCATGCCCGCCGCCGACACGCTGGTGCTGACCGTGAACAACCGGCTGTCGCGCCGCTTGACGCTGGAGCTGGCCGGCCTGTTGCGCCAGGAGCGCCAAGTCAGCGAATTGCCGCGCATCCTGCCGCTGTCGGCGTGGTTGGCCGAGTCCGCCAACGAACTGGCCTTCGAAGCGGACGACGACGTGCCCGCTTACCGGCTGGACAGTTTTGCCACGCAGCTGGTCTGGACCGAAGCCATTCGCGCGGAAGAGGCGGAGCGGGTGCTGCTGGACGCCAGTCAGGCTGCGCGCCTGTCCATGGACGCCGATCTGCTGATGGACGAGTGGGACCTGCACGTGCCGTCGGGCGCGGACACCGACGAATACCGCGGCTTTGCCCGGTGGCGCTCGCGCTACCGCCAAACGCTCGCAGGCATCGACGCCGAAGACGCGAACCAGGGGTATGCGCGCGTGCTGCGCGCCCTGGAGGACGGCCGGCTCGCCACCCCTGGCCAACTGGTGCTGGCGGGTTTTACCGACATGTCGCCGCGCTTTCGCCGGCTGCTCAGCGCATTTGAGGCGCAGGGCACCGTAGTTGCGCAGTGGCGCGACGCGCAGCGGGTCGAAACCGTGGCGCGGCGGTTCGAGGCCGCGGATCAGGGCGCGGAATGGCGCGCTGCCGCCGCGTGGGCCGCCAGCCGGTTGAAGGCGAATCCGCTTGGGCGCTACGCCATCGTGTCGCCGCAATTGGAGGCCGAATCCCCGTTCGCACGGCGCGTGTTGAGCCAGGCCTTGGCCGGCCGCGATGGTGCGCCGGCTTTTGCGTTCAACGTGGCGGTGGGCCGGCCGCTTGATGAATGGCCGATGGCGCGCGCCGCGCTGGCGTGGCTGCGTGCGCTGGCCGAATGCGCCGCGGGCAAGGGCTGCGGCGTTGACGTGCTGGGCGCCGCCGTGCTGGCCGGCTATTGCGCCGGCGACGTGCGCGATCGCGCGCGACTGGCTGCGATCGACGCACGCTGGCGTCGGCAGGCCGTGCAGCACGTGGGTCCGCAGGATTGGAAAAAGTTGCTGGCCGACATGCCCGCCCTGGCGCAAGCCTGGAACCAGGCGATGGAGATCTGGACGCAGGGCGGCCGCCAGGCGACCTGCGACATCTGGATGCTGCGCATGAAAGCGGCGCTGACGGCGTTGGGCTTTCCCGGCGAAGCCGTGCTGGATAGCGTCGGGTATCAGGTCATGGGCGCGCTGGGCGACGCCTTGGGCAGCTTCTCGGCGCTGGCGCCGGCGGCTGGCCGGCTGGGCGGCGTGGCGGCGGTGAACCTGCTGCAAAGCGTGGCGCGGTCCGCATCGTTCCAGCCGCAGCGCGATCCCCTGGCGCGCCTGGATGTGCTGGGTTTGCTGGAGGCCGAAGGCGGCTATTGGGACGGCGTCTGGATGCTGGGCTTGACCGACGACGTGCTGCCCGCATCGCCCAAGCCCAACCCGTTGTTGCCCCTGGCCGTGCTGCGGCAGGCCAAGGCGCCGCGGGCTACGCCCGAGCGGGAACGCGAATGGGCCGAAGGCATGTATGCCGCGCTGTGCCGCTGCGCGCCTGACATCATCGTCAGCCATGCCCACATGGATGGCGAGCGCGAATTGCGCCCCTCGCCGCTGATCGCCGCGACCGCGTTGACGGACTGGGCGCCAGCCGCCGCTGATCTGGTGGCCACGCTGCCGCAGGAATCGCTGGACGACAACCAGGGGCCGCCGCTGGCGCCCGGAAATCGGGGGGGCGGGGGGCTGGACGTTCTGGATACGCAGGCGCGCAACCCGTTGTGGGCCTTCGTGCGCCACCGCTTGGGCGGCCGCGAACTTGCGCCCTATGCCGACATCGCCACCGTGAACGTGCGCGGCCAATTCCTGCATAAGGCGCTGGAACTGGTGTGGGGCATGATGCCCGACCAAGAAACCCTGCACGAGGTCTTGGCCACCGGCCGCCTGCCCGCGCTGCTGGAGCAGGCGGTCGCGCAGGCCGCGGACGTCGAGCTCAAGGACTACGCGCCCGCGCTCAAAGCGCTGGAATGCCAGCGTGCCCGGACCGTGCTGGCCTCGTGGCTGGACATGGAGGCGCAACGCCTGCCGTTCGCCGTCGCCCAGGTTGAAAAAAACCATCAGTGGCAGCGCGGGGCATTGAACCTGAAACTGCGGCTGGACCGCATCGACAGCCTGGCCGACGGCCGCAATGTCATCGTGGACTACAAGACGGGCGTGGCCGCCGCCAAGCCCGAGCCCGACTGGTCGCGAAGCCGGCCGGTGAACGTGCAGCTGCCGTTCTACGCATCGGTGCTGGCGGACGCCGCGGGCGGCGAGGTGGCTGGCCTGGTGCTGGCGCAGATCCACGCGCGGCAGGTGGCTGCCCAAGGACTGGCCGACGAAGACCTGGGCATGCCGGGCGTCACGCTGGCCGAAGACAGCAAGTTCTTCGATGGCCTGTCCTGGCCCGAGATCCGGCAGCGCTGGCGCGTGGCGATCGAAGCGCTGGCCGACGAGTATGTGGCCGGGGTGGCCACCAACGTCGCCTACCGCCGGGATGATTTGAAATACTGCGATGCATTGCCGTTCCTGCGTTTGCATCTGGACGACGAGGACGCATGAGCATGGCTGAACAAGAACGCTTGCCGCAGGACCACGCCGCGCGCACCGACGCGCTGGACCCCACCCGTTCGTTTCTGGTGCAGGCCCCCGCGGGGTCGGGCAAGACCGAACTGCTGACCGACCGCATCCTGGCCCTGTTGGCCACGGTGAACCGTCCGGAAGAGATCGTCGCCATCACCTTCACGCGCAAGGCCGCGTCCGAAATGCACGCCCGCGTGCTGAGCAAGCTGCGCCGCGGGCTGGACGGGCCGCCCGAGGCCATGCACGAACGCCGCAGCTGGGAGCTGGCCCGTGCCGCGCTGGCGCGCAACGAAGCGCAGGGCTGGCATCTGCTGGATCACCCGGCGCGCCTGGCCATCCGCACCATCGATTCCTTCTGCGCGGGGCTGGTGCGCAGCATGCCGTGGTTGTCGGAACTGGGCGGCATGCCCGAGATCACCGATGACGCCCGCGCAAACTACGAAGCCGCGGCGCGCGCCACGCTTGACCTGGCCGACGAGTACGACGCCGTGCGCGTGCTGCTGCAGCATCTGGACGTGGACGTGCAGGCGGCCAAGGACGCCATTGCCGACATGCTGGGCCAACGCGACCAATGGCTGCCGCTGCTGCGTCACGGTTCCGACCGCGCGGGCATGGAAGCCATGCTTGCCGAGGCCATCGGCGAAGACCTGGACGCGCTGAGCGAAGCGATGCCGTACGGCTGGGCCGAAGCGCTGTGCGGGCCTGCCCGGCTGGCCGCCACCCATCTGCAGGACAGCGAAGACGACAACAAGCTGCTGGCGCTGCTGGACTGGACGGAAGAGCTGCCGCCGGACGCCGACGTGCTGGACCAGTGGCGCGCGGTGGCGCATCTGTTGCTGACCGGCACGGGCAGCCTGCGCAAGACGGTCAACAAGAACCTGGGTTTTCCGGCCAAGTGCGCGCACAAGGAACCCTTTGTGGCGTGGCTGGAAGCGGCCGACGGGCAGGCCGCCTGGGTGCGCCGCCTGAACGCCGTGCGCGACATCCCGGAACCCCGCTTCACTGATGCGCAGTGGGAAGTGCTGGGCGCCCAGTTGATGACCCTGGCGCTGGCCGTGGCGCAGTTGCGCCTGCGCTTCGCGGATACGGGTGAAGTCGACTTCATCGAGATCGCGCAGCGCGCGGCCTCGGCGCTGGGCAGCGCCGATGATCCGGGCGAATTGCTGTTGAAGCTGGATGCGTCGATCCGCCATCTGCTGATCGACGAATTCCAGGACACCAGCCAGACGCAGCTGGACCTGTTGCGCACGTTGACCTCCGGCTGGCAGGCGGGCGATGGACGCAGCCTGTTCCTGGTGGGCGACCCCATGCAGTCCATCTACCGTTTCCGCAAGGCCGAAGTGGGCCTGTTCCTGGAAGTGGCGGATATCGGCGTGGGCGAGTTGCAGCCCGATTTCCTGAACCTGACCGACAACTTCCGCTCGCAGGCGGGCATCGTCGATTGGGTGAACCGGTCGTTCGTGTCGTTGTTGCCCAAGCGCAGCGACGCCGCCGCGGGCGCGATCGCCTACAGCCCGTCCACGGCATTCCACGACGCGCTGCCGGACCCGGCGGTGCGCTTTCATCCCGCCTGGTCGCGCGCCGGCGCGGCGCCCGCCGAAGAGCAGGCCGAAGACATCGCGGTGGGGCTGGTGCGCCAGGCATTGGCCGACCACAAGGGCGCCAAGCATCCGGTCGCGGTGCTGGTGCGCGCCCGCAGCCACCTGGGCAACCTGACCCGCCGTCTGGCGCAGGAGGGCATCCGTTGCCGCGCCGTGGACCTGGTGCCGCTGGCCTTGCGGCCGGTGGTGGCGGACCTGGTGCAATTGGTGCGCGCGCTGTCGCATCCCGGTGACCGGCTGGCGTGGCTGTCGGTGCTGCGCGCGCCCTATTGCGGCCTGACGCTGACGTCCTTGCAGCGCCTGTTCGGCGACGACCACATCACCCCGGTGCCGGTGCTGCTTGAGCGCGCCTTGCGCATCGTGCGGCCGACGTTGCCAGCGGCGGTGGACACGGCGCCGCAGGGCTCCCTGTTCGACGCCGCCCCGGCCGTACCCGAATCCCCGTCGGCGCAGGCGCTGCTCAGCGCCGACGAATTCGAGCGCTTGCGCCAGGTGGCGGCCGTCTTGCTGGACAAGCGCAACGACTCCGGCGCCATGCCGTTCGCGGCGTGGGTGGAATCGCTGTGGCGCCGCCTGGGCGGCCCCGCGCTATATGCCGGCCTGTCGGTGGCCAATGACGCGGAAAGCCTTTTCCAGCTGGTCGAACGCCTGGCACCGCACGGCGGCATCGACCCCGCAGCGCTGGACGCAGGCATATCGAGGCTCTTCGCCGCGCCCGATGCGGCGGACGAGGACGACGGCGCGGTCGAGATCATGACCATGCACAAGTCCAAGGGCCTGCAATTCGAAACCGTCATCCTGTACGGCCTGCACCGCGCGCCGCGCGGCGACCAGGCGCCGTTGGTGCGTTTCGAGCAAAGCGGCGGCCGCGTGCTGTTCGGCCCGGTCAAGCCGCGCGCCGAAACCGAGGCCGACCCGGTCTCGCGCTACCTGGGCGCACGCGAGGCGCGCCGCGCCTCGTACGAAATCGATCGGCTGTTGTACGTGGCGGCCACCCGGGCGCGCAAGCGCCTGCATCTGGTGGGGCACGTGTCGCTCGACGAGGCCACGGGGCAGATCAAGACCCCGCCCGCGGCCAGCCTCCTGGGCCGCCTGTGGCCCTGCCTGGAAACGCCGGTGCCGCCGTCCTTGCAGGGCGAAGCCGAACCCGACGCCGCCGACGGCCCGGAGTGGCAGGGTGAACCTTTGCGGCGGGTGGCAGGCGTCGGCCTGGCGCAATTGGCGCGCCTGTCCGACATCACCGTCAGCCCCGGCTTTGGCGCCGCCGCCCGCGGCGCCTGGGGCGACGGCAGCGAACATCCCGCCTGGCAACTGGAAGCCGGCTACGACGCCGCCATCGGCACCCTGGCCCACGCATGGCTCGCCCGCATCGGCCAGGACGGGGTGCATGCGTGGCCCGCCGACGCCCTGGAGGAGCGCCTGCCCGCCATGCGCCGCCAACTGACGCGCGCAGGCATCCCCGCCAGCCAGGCAGACGCCGCCGCCGAAGCCGTGCTGGAAACCCTGCAGGCCACGCTATCGGACGACCGCGGCCTGTGGCTGCTATCCCAATCCGGCGCCCGCCGCGAATGGCCACTGATCGACGCCGCCGGCAAGGTATCCGTCATCGATCTGGCGTTGAGCACCGAAGACGGCTGGCTGATCGTCGACTACAAAACCGGCCGCCCCCACCCCGGCGAACCCCCCGCCGCCTTCGCCACCCGCATGCGCCAGCGCCACGGCGAGCAACTGCTGCGCTACTGCACCCAGGTCACCGCCCTGGACGGCCGCGTAGCCCGAGCCGCCCTGTACTTCCCCAGAGCCAAAGCCTGGATAGACCTGCAATAGCGATGTCGTCAGCAACCTGCATGATGGGTTGCGCGCGCTGGCCGCCGTCCCCCTAAAGACGACACCCGCGCGCTCCACCCATCCTACGCATCCACGCCCAAGCCAGAGGACCGCGCCGAAGCCGGAGGACCGCGCCGAAGCCAGAGGACCGCACCCAAGCCATAGGACTACGCCCAAGCCGAGGACCGCGTCCAGCCAGAGGACCGTGCCCAAGCCGGAGGATCGCGCCCAGCCAGACGACCACGCCAAGCCAGAGGACCGCGCCCAAGGGAGAGGCCCACACCCCAAGACAGCCCCCGCAAAGCAAAGCGAGCAAAGCGAAGCGAACAAGCAAGCAAGGCAAAGCGAAGCGAGCCAAAAATGGCAAGCGAAGCAAAGCCATCCCTCCCTCCCCCTCGGGGGGAGGGCCGGGGAGGGGGCAACATACCGCCCCTCCGGGGCCCGCCAACCGGAAGGCTGCAAGCAAGCGAAGCGCAGCTCTGCTAGAATTCCGGTTGGCGGGCCCCTCCGCATGGTTCGACGGTGAACCTGGTCAGGTCGGGAACGAAGCAGCCATAGTCGTTTAGGGTCAGTGCCGGAGTAAGGCTCGCCAACCGGATTCTTCAAAGCAACGGGTAGTCATTCAACCCACCGCTCGATTGCTTTCAAGGGGGACGGGGTTATTTTCCAGGGATTCGTTCCACGGGAATAAGCCCGTCCCCTTTGCATTTCAGCCAGCACGCGAAACAGGCTCTACAATCCAGCCATGACTTATCTGGTACTGGCCCGCAAGTGGCGGCCGCGATCGTTCGATACCCTCGTGGGACAGGATCACGTGGTGCGCGCGTTGACTCATGCGCTCGACACCCAACGCCTGCACCATGCCTGGTTGTTCACCGGCACCCGGGGCGTGGGCAAGACCACGCTGTCACGGATCCTGGCCAAATCGCTCAACTGTGAAACCGGCATCACGTCCAAGCCGTGCGGCGTCTGCCGCGCGTGCACGGAAATCGACGCCGGGCGCTTTGTCGACTACCTGGAGCTGGACGCGGCCTCGAACCGCGGCGTCGAAGAGATGACGCAGCTGCTTGAGCAGGCGGTGTACTCGCCGGGCGCGGGTCGCTTCAAGGTCTACATGATCGACGAAGTGCACATGCTGACGGGCCACGCCTTCAACGCCATGTTGAAGACGCTGGAAGAGCCGCCCCCGCACGTCAAATTCATCCTGGCCACGACCGATCCGCAGAAGATCCCGGTGACGGTGCTATCGCGCTGCCTTCAGTTCAACCTGAAGCAGATGCCGGCCGACTCCATCGTCGGGCACTTGCAGGCCGTGCTGGGCCAGGAAGAAGTCGCTTTCGAAGTGCCGGCCTTGCGGTTGATTGGGCAGGCCGCCCAGGGGTCCATGCGCGATGCGCTGTCCCTGACCGACCAGGCCATCGCCTACAGCGCCGGCAACATGACCGAGGACGCCGTGCGCGGCATGCTCGGCACCATCGACCAACGCCACCTGGTGCGCCTGCTGGACGCCCTGTCCGCCGGCGACGCCAAGGGCGTGCTGGCGGTGGCCGACGAACTGGCGACCCGTGGCTTGTCCTACGCCGGTGCGCTGGCCGATCTGGCCGTGTTGCTCTCGCGCGTGGCGATTGAGCAGCGCGTGACGGGCGTGACGCCGGCCGAAGACCCGCTGGCCGCCGATATCGCCCGCCTGGCGCTCGGCTTGCATCCCGACGCCGTGCAGCTGTTCTATTCGGTGGCCGTGCATAGCCGCAGCGAACTGACGCTGGCCCCGGACGAGTACGCGGGCTTCATCATGGCCTGCCTGCGCATGCTGGCGCTTAACGGGGATGCCGGTCCGCAAACCGCGCTGGAAGCGCCCGCCGCGCCCGCCCGCCAGGTGGCGGAGCCGGCCGTCGCGTCCGCTGCGCCGGCAGCGGCCCCCGCCGCTGTGATTGCGCCTGCCGTGGCTGCAGCCCCGGCCCCCGCCGTGGCGCCCGCTTTGGCCCCGGCTGTCGTGCCGCCGGTTGCCCCGGTTGCAGCGTCGGTTGCCGCCCCGGCCGTCGCCGCGGCGCCTGCCGTTGCACCGGAGCCGGTCGCGCCCGCCGCGCCGGTAGAAGCCGCCGCCCCGGCCCCCGCCGCGACGGCTCTCGAAGCCGCCCCTCAAGTCGACTCCCAAGCCGACCCCCAATCCGCCCCCTCTGCCGCGCAAGCCGCGGCAAGCGGCAGCGTGCCGCCCTGGGAAGACTTGCCGGCCGAGGCGTCCGTAGTGCCCGATACCGCCGCTGCCGCCAAGGCCGCCGGTTCCGCGGCGCTGGCGGTCACTCCCGCGGTGGCGGCCGTGCTGGCCAGCGCGCCGCCCGAATCCGATGACGGCGGTCCGCCTTCCTGGGTCGACGAAGAAATCCCGTTCGAAGCCGAAGGTGGCTTTGTTCCGGATGGTGGCTTCACGTCCGATCCGGACGATGACGACTTTGAAACCCTGGCCAGCGCGCCGTCGGCCGCTCCGGTTTCGGCCGCGCCGGCCCGGCGCGAAGGCCCGGCGCCGGCGCGCAAGCGCGCGGGTGGCTCAGGCCAATCGCGCGCCCGCATGACGGACATGACGTCCGCCGGCTGGCCCGAACTGGCCGCGCGCCTGCCTGTCACCGGACTGGCGGCGGAACTGGCGCGCCAGAGCGAATGGGCCGGCGTGCAGGGCGATGCAATCGTCCTGCGCGTGGCTGTGAAGACGCTGGCCGAAAGCGAAAGCCGGGTCCGCCTGCAAACCGTCTTGTGCGAACATTTCGGTCAGGGCATCCGGCTGGACGTGGAAGTCGGCGTCACGGGCGACGCCACGGCGCATGCCGTGGCGAAGGCCGAGCGCGCCGCACGCCAGCAGGCCGCGGAAGACGCCGTGGCCGTCGATCCTTTTGTACAAGCGTTGTTGGCCGATTTCGGAGGCCAGGTCGTACCCGGCTCCATCCGCCACGTTGATCCCCCGGCCGCTGCCTGAGGCGGCGGCAATCTCTTATTCCCCTCGTTCAAGGAACATCCATCATGATGAAAGGACAACTGGCCGGCCTGATGCGCCAGGCGCAGCAGATGCAGGAAAACATGAAGAAGGCGCAAGACGCGCTGGCCGAGATCCTGGTCGAAGGCGCCTCCGGCGGCGGCCTGGTCAAGGTCACCATGACCTGCCGCCACGACGTCAAGCGCGTCGTGATCGATCCGTCGCTGTTGGGCGACGACAAGGACATGCTGGAAGACCTGGTCGCTGCCGCGTTCAACGACGCGCTGCGCAAGGCTGAAACCACGTCCCAGGAAAAGATGGCGGGCGTTACCGCCGGCATGCCGCTGCCCCCGGGCATGAAGCTGCCCTTCTGATCGACGCCGCTCAGGGCTGCAATGGATCCCTTACTGCCTGAACCCGAACCGCTGGTGTCGCTGATCGAGGCGCTGCGCCGCCTGCCCGGCGTGGGCGTGCGATCGGCCAGACGCATGGCGTACCACCTGCTGCAGCATGACCCGCAAGGCGCGGACATGCTGGGGCAGGCGCTGGCCGGCGCGGTGCGGGATCTGAAGCATTGCGCGCGGTGCAACAGCTTTTCGGAAGAAGAGGTCTGCGGCACCTGCGCCAATCCCAAGCGCGATCCTTCGCTCTTGTGCATCGTGGAAACCCCGGCCGACCAGAACATGATCGAGTCCAGCCACGGCTACCGTGGCCTGTACTACGTGCTGATGGGCCGGGTCGCGCCGCTTGAGGGCATCGGCCCGCGCGAACTCGACTTCGACCGGGTCATCAAGCGGGCGACCGACGGCATGGTGCAGGAAGTGATCCTGGCCACCAACTTCACCGCCGAAGGCGAAACCACCGCCCACTTCCTGGGCGAAGCGCTGGGCGAACGCGGCCTGCGCGTGACGCGCTTGGCGCGCGGTGTGCCGGCCGGCAGTGAACTGGAATACGTGGATGCCGGCACGATCGCCTGGGCCTTGATGGAGCGGAAAACCACCTGAGGCTCGCCGCATCACAATAGCCCGCCGGCAACGTATCGGCGCGGCAGAAAACGTGAGGAAGACAAACCATGTCAGCGCTGACCGGACTCAAGGTCCTGGAACTCGGCACGCTCATCGCCGGCCCCTTTGCCGCGCGCATCTTCGGCGAATTCGGCGCCGATGTCATCAAGGTGGAAACGCCGCATGGGCCTGACGGCACGGGCGGCGGAGACCCCATCCGCAGCTGGCGCCATCTGCACGAGGGCAATTCGCTCTGGTGGACGGTGCAGGCCCGCAACAAGCAATCCATCGCCCTGAATCTGAAAGACCCGCGTGCCCAGGAGATCGCCCGCAAGCTGGCGCTGGACGCCGATGTCGTGGTCGAAAACTACCGGCCGGGCGTGCTGGAGAAATGGGGCTTGGGCTTTGAGCAACTGCGCGCCATCAATCCCGCCCTGATCATGGTGCGGCTGTCGGGCTACGGCCAGACCGGCCCCATGAAAGACCAGCCGGGCTTCGGCGCCATCGGCGAATCGATGGGCGGCCTGCGCTACGTGTCGGGCCATCCCGACCGGCCGCCGCTGCGGGTCGGCATTTCCATCGGCGACTCGATTGCCGCGCTGCATGGCGTGATCGGCGCCATGATGGCGCTGCGCCACCGCGACGCCACCGGCGGCCGCTGGAACGGCAAGATGGGCGAGGCCTGCCAGGCCGGGCAGGGCCAGATGGTGGACGTGGCCCTGTACGAGGCCGTCTTCAACATGATGGAAAGCCTGGTTCCCGAATACGACGTGGCTGGCGTGGTGCGCGAGCGCACCGGCGGCGCGCTACCGGGCATCGTGCCGTCCAATACCTACACCACCCGCGACGGCCAGAACGTCGTCATCGCGGGCAACGGCGACGCCATCTTCCATCGCTTGATGCGCGCCATCGGCCGGGACGATCTGGCCGAAGACCCTGAACTGGTGCGCAACGACGGGCGCGCGCGCCGCGTCGAAGAGATTGACGGCGCCATCCAGCAATGGTGCGGCGGCCGCGGCATCGACGAGGCGCTGGGCGTGCTGAAAGGCGCGGATGTGCCCGTCGGCAAGATCTACAGCGTGGCCGATATGTTCAGCGATCCGCAATTCCTGGCGCGCCAGATGATCGAACAGCACCACTTCGCCGACGGCAGTCCCGTCAAGCTGCCGGCGGTGGTTCCCAAGCTGTCGGAGACCCCCGGCCAGACGCGCTGGGTGGGCCCGGCATTAGGGGAACATACCGAGGAAGTCCTGAAATCGCTGGGGTATGATTCAGCGGCTATTGATGAGCTGGCGAAGACCGGCGCTATCGGTAAACCCGACAATTAGGAGACAACCACATGTCAGTTACCCGCCGTGACTTGCTCAAGATGGCCGGCGCTGCCGGCGTCATGGGCATGGCGCCCGCCATCGTGCGCGCACAGAAGCTTGAAAAGACCAAGGTCCAGATCGCCGTCGGCGGCAAGCCCCTGATCTACTACCTCCCCTTGTCCATCGCAGAAGCCCGCGGCTACTTCAAGGACGAAGGCCTGGACGTCAGCATCGCCGACTTCGCCGGCGGCTCCAAGGCGTTGCAGGCCGTGGTGGGGGGCAGCGCCGACGTGGTGTCGGGCGCGTTCGAGCACACGCTGTCGATGCAGTCCAAGGGCCAGGCCTACCGCGCCTTCGTGCTGCAGGGCCGTGCGCCGATGATCGGCGTAGGCGTGTCGAAGAAGAACCTGCCCAACTACAAGGGCCCGGCCGACTTGAAGGGCAAGAAGATCGGCGTGACCGCGCCGGGCTCGTCCACCAACATGGTGGTCAGCTTCTTCCTGGCCAAGCACGGCCTGAAGGCGTCCGACGTCTCCATCATCGGCGTGGGCGCTGGCGCCGGTGCCGTGACGGCCTTGCGCAGCGGCCAGATCGACGCCATCTCCAACACCGACCCCGTGGTGTCGATGCTGGAAATGCCGGGCGACATCCAGATCATCGTCGATACGCGCACCCTGAAAGACACCCAGGACATCTTCGGCGGCAACATGCCGGCCGGTTGCCTGTACGCGCCGCAGGCGTTCATCGACGCCAATCCGAACACGACCCAGGCGCTGACCAATGCGCTGGTCCGCGCAGACAAGTGGATCCAGAAGGCAGGCCCCGACGAGATCGCCAAGATCGTGCCGGAAACCTATCTGCTGGGCGATCCGGCCGTCTACAAGGCCGCCATCGCCAAGAGCCTGGAAGGCCTGTCGCCTGACGGCATGATCCCCGAAGACGGCGCCGCGACCGCGTTGAAGGCCCTGGCTGCCTATCAGGCGGATTTCGACGGCGCGAAGATCGACCCTTCCAAGGTCTGGACCAACGATTTCGCGCGCCGCGCCAACGAGAAGTATGCCAATGGCTGAAGCCGCGCTGTCGCTGGAAAATATCAGTTGCACCTTTGTGTCGCGTGACGACCGGTCACAGCGCTACACCGCCGTCAGCGACACGACCCTGGCCATCGCGCCAGGGGAGTTCGTGTCGGTGGTGGGGCCGACCGGTTGCGGAAAATCCACCTTGCTCAACGTCGGCGCCGGCTTGCTGGCGCCGTCGTCGGGGCGGGTGTTGGTCTTCGGCCAACCCCTGACGGGCATCAACGCGCGAGCGGGCTACATGTTCCAGGGCGAGGCGCTCCTGCCTTGGCGCAGCGCGCTGGACAACGTGGTGGCCGGGCTGGATTTCGCCGGCGTACCGCGCCCCGAAGCGCTCGAGCGCGGGCGGGAATGGATGCGCCGCGTGGGCCTGGGCGGCTTTGAAAGCCGGTATCCGCACCAGATGTCGGGCGGCATGCGCAAGCGCGCCATGCTGGCCCAGACGCTGATCCGCGATCCGGACATCATCCTGATGGACGAACCGTTTTCCGCGCTGGACATCCAGACGCGCCAGTTGATGGAAAACGAAGTCCTGGAGCTGTGGATGGCCAAGCGCAAGGCCGTGCTGTTCATCACGCACGACCTGGACGAAGCCATCGCGATGAGCGACCGCGTGATCGTGCTGTCGGCAGGGCCGGGCACGCATCCGATCGGCGAATTCGTGATCGACCTGCCGCGTCCGCGCGACGTGGCCGAGGTGCGCGCCCATCCGCGTTTCGTCGAACTGCATACGGCCATCTGGGCGGTGCTGCGCGAAGAAGTCCTCAAGGGCTATGCCCAACAGAAGCGAGCCTGAGGTATGTCGAAGTCATTCAAATCCGGTTCTGCCAGCCTGCGCTTCTGGCAATTGCTGCTGTTGGTCGTCATTCTGGGCGTCTGGCATTTCGCATCGCGCGATTCCAAGGTGGCGTTCTTCTTCGGCGAGCCGCTGAAGGTCTGGGGCCGCATCTGGGCCTGGTTCGTCACCAACGCGGATATCTACACGCACCTGTGGGTGACCCTGACCGAAACCGTGCTGGCGTTCTTCATCGGCACCATCGCCGGTCTGGGCTTCGGCCTGTGGCTGGGGCTGTCGCCGCGCGCAAGCGCCATCCTCGACCCCTACATTAAGGCTGCCAACTCGATGCCGCGCGTCATTCTGGCGCCCATCTTCGGGATGTGGTTCGGGCTGGGGATCTGGTCCAAGGTGGCGCTGGCCGTCACGCTGGTGTTCTTCATCGTGTTCTTCAACGTCTATCAGGGCGTGCGCGAAGTCAGTCCCACCTTGCTGGACAACGCCCGCATGCTGGGCGCGCGCAAACGCCAGTTGCTGCGCCACGTCTATCTGCCTTCCGCCACCAGCTGGGTGTTCTCCAGCCTGCATACGTCCGTGGGCCTGGCCTTCGTGGGCGCCGTGGTCGGGGAATACCTTGGCTCGGCGAGCGGCGTGGGCTACCTGATCCTGCAAGCGGAAGGCACGTTCGACGTGAACACGGTGTTCGCGGGCATCGTCGTGCTGACGGCGTTCGCGCTGGTGCTGGACTACATCGTCGGCATCGGTGAAAAGCGCCTGATGAAGTGGCAGCCCAAATCGGGCGAAACCGAAAAGCTGTAGCCCGGCTGTCCGGCGGCGGCGTATCAGCCGCCGCGCGGGCGGGCCTTGCGGCTCAGGCCCGCAGCGCCTGGCGGCTGTGCAGCCAGGCCGTCAGGCTGTCAAAGGCGTCGCGGGCGCCTTGCAGGGCATGGGCCTCGCTTCCCTGGGCCCCGGCCTCACTGTCCAGATACTGCAGGAACGCTTTCCACATCGGCCCCACCTGTTCGCCGTAGCCACGCAGATAGCGCAGCGGCAGGGCAGGAGTGACGTCGGCCAGGTGCTTGGCCAGGAAGCGTCCGCCCAATTGCGACCCCTCCACCACGTAGGCCACACCCAAGGCATAAGCGTCCGCCGCATCCACGCGCGGTGCATCCGCGCATTGCGGCACGGGCGCGGCATCCCCCGCATCGGCCAGGTCGGCGCGGATCCAGTCGCTCTTGCCCGCACGTGCACGGGCTTGCAGGCTGTCCGGCCAGTCCAATTGCCAGAGCCGCTGCTCCAGCGGTTCCAGCCAGCCCAGCAGGGCGCGCAGGTAATTCAGATAATCGGCGCGGTCCACGTCGCCGCTGGTCAGGGCCAGGCCCTGGTCCAGCGTTTCGTGCCTGTCACGCGTGCCTTCTCGAAGCACCTGATGAACGGGGGAAATCATGTCGGCCACTCACTTGTCGAGGGTGGGGGCAGGCAGGTGCAGCGTCCAATGATGCGTTTGACGCTCCAGGCGCCAGCCTGATGCGGCCGCAAGAAGGTCGACTTCCTGCGGATCGAAAGCGGTGGGCTGGACTTCGCTGAAGTCCGCAGCCGCGGAGAAACGGGCGTGCCAGGCATCCGCCTGTGAAAAATCCAGCGTCAGCGACGCGCCGGCGGGCAGCGCTGGCAGCAGGCACAGCAACCACGCCAGCAGCAGATAGCGCGACGTGAACTGCGGCAGCTGGACCGCGGCGACATCTTCGGACCAGGTGACGCTGCGCCCGGACAGCAGCAGGTGCGAGAACATGAGCTTACGGCATTCACGCAGCAAGGCCTCGGCCGACGTGGACGCGTCTTGGTCGACCAGCCACTGATCCAGGTCGCGAACGATGGCGACGCTGTCTTCAAGCATGCCCGTCAGATCTCCGGCCAGCCTGTGGCAACGTTGCTGCAGGGCGTCCGGGCTGGCGCCTTCAGGACTCTGGCGCAACATGGCGGCCGCCAGCGTGGCGTTCGACAGCGGGCCGACCACCTCGTGGCGAAGCACGGGAAAGACCTGGGCCAGCACCTTCAGGCGCACGCCGTGCGCGGCCAGGGCTTCCAGGGGAGTGGAGGTCGGCATCGGGGTTGCCACGCTAATGCGCCTGGCGCAGGATGGCCAGCAGCGCGTCGGGGTCCGCGGGCTTTTCGATCCAGCCGTTGAACATGCTGTCGGTGTCGTCGCGCCGTTCCTGGCGTGCCAGTCCGCTCAGGGCATAGATACGGGTAGGGCTGCCGCGTGCGCGCAGTTTGGCGGCCAACTCGTAGCCGTCCATGTCGGGCAGCAGGATGTCCACCAGCACGGCCTCGGGGGCAAAGCTGTCGGCCAGCTCCAGGGCGGCTTCGCCGGTGGCGGCGCACCGCGTTTCCACGCCCGAAAGCGCCAGGAACTCGGCAAGCAGCTCCGAGCCCATCTCATTATCGTCAACCAGCAGGACGCGAATCGCGCGCACGTCGTTCAAAAGGGTACCTCCAGAAATCAAGGGGCGGGCGCGTCGCGCAGGTCGCGCGGCAGCGTCACCGTGAAAATGACCAGGCCGTCGCGGCATTCGACCGCGATCTCGCCATCATGGTCGCGCACGACCTGATCGGCGATGTACAGGCCCAGTCCCAGGCCATTGCGGTTACGCGAATGGCCCATCGACTCGGGTTTGAAAGGCGAAAACAGGTGCGCCAGCACCTCTTCCGCGATCGGCGCGCCGTGGTTCACGACACGCAGTTCGATATTGTCGCCTACCTGCCGTGCCAGCACATGGATGGGCTGGCGCGGGGCACCGTGCTGGCGCGCATTGCTCATCAGATTGGTCACGACCTGGGCGATGCGATCGGTATCGGCCATCAGTTCCAGGCCGGATGCCACCTCGGGCTCGATGCGCAGCCCAGGATACGCCTGGCGCTTTTCATCGATCAGGCCGTTGACTAGGTCGCTCAGGTTGCACAGCCGCTTCTCGATGCCCAGCCCCATGCCGCCCTGCAGGCGGGACAGGTCCAGTACCTGCGAGATCAGCCGTTGCATCCGGCCGCTGGAATAGCGGATGCGTTCGCCCATGCGGGCCCCGGAATCCGTCTTGGACAACAGCGTGGCGGCCATGGAGATGGACTGCAGCGGGTCGCGCAGGTCGTGGCCCAGCATGGCCAGCAGCGCGGTGCGCGCGCGGTCCACGTCAGCGGCGCGGCTGGTCGCGATGTGGGACAGTTCGTCGCGCAGGTTGTCGGCGGCCTCCCGTTCGGCGGGCAGCCAGGTCGTGCAGGTGTTGCGCACGACTTCGCGCCAGGCATCGAACGAGCCGCGCGGCGTGAGGCGCGGCCCCAGATTGCCGACGGTGTACTGCTTTTCCGGCTTTCCGCCCCACACCAGCGTTTCGATCTGTTCTTTGCGCAGCCAGATCAGCCAGCCGTTGTTCATGGGGTCGAACTTGCAGGCGAGCAGTCCAGCGTAGGGCACCAGATCGGTCTGCAGTCCGGGATAGTCGCGGGCGATGTTGTCCGTATGCACCAGGCGCTGGCCGCTCTGGTCCAGCGCGCACAGGATGCCGGCCAGTTCGCCGCGCGGCGCGATGCCGCCGAACACGGTAACGCTGTTGCCCCACAGGCATAGCGCGGCGTCGTTCGGGATCAGCGAGGCGGGCGTCGTAGGGCCGGCGGACAGGGCCAGGTGCAGGTTTTCTGATGCGGACACGCGTTCCGCCAGTTCGCTGACCAGCGCCGCATTGCGGCGCATTTCACCGGCGCGTTCGCTGCCTTCGAAATTGGCCAGCGCGGCCGACAGCACTTGTGCCAGCGCTTCGCAGGCCTGGCGGGCCGGGTAGGGGATGGGGCGCGGCGAATGATGGTGGCAGGCAATCATGCCCCACAGCCGGCCGCCGATGACGATCGACAGGCTCATCGACGCTTGCACGCCCATGTTCGCCATGTATTCCAGATGGATCGGCGACACGCTGCGCAACGCGGAAAAGCTCATGTCCAGCGGCTGCGGGTCGGTGCCGGGCGCACCCAGCACGCGGATCGGCGTGTAGCGCGCGTCGGCGATCTGGCGCAGGGTGTTGACGGTGTACAGGCGGCGCGCCTGCGCCGGGATGTCGCCGGCCGGATAGCGGCGGCCCACCCAGTCTTCCAGCGACTCGTGGCGTTGCTCGGCCACGATCTCGCCGCTGTCGTCGGGGTGGAATCGGTACGCCATGACCCGGTCGAAACCCGTGGCGCGGCGCACCTCGCGCACGGCGCTTTCCAGCAAGCCCTGGATGTCGCGCTGGTGGCGCACCCGTTCGATGCTGCGGTAGATGCGCGCCGGGTCGGCGATGCCCGAGTCCTCGACCCGCAATTCCAGTTCGATGATCGTCAGGCCGTCGGCGTTGCGGTGGCCGATCACGTCAAAGGTGGCGTGATTCAGCGCAATGGTCAGCGGGTCGAAGATGGGGTCGGGATTGCCCAGCCAGACGGCCAGGTAATGGGCCAGCGCAGGAGGCAGCGCGCCGGGGGCGCACGGTTGGCCCAGTGTCAGCGGCGCACCCAGCACGTCCGGCGCGTTCTCGCTGGCGAACCGCAACGTTCCATCCGCGTCGAATGCAATCAGCGCGCCCAGCGGCTGGATGGCGCCCGGTACGTGTATCGGTTCGCTATCGCAGTTCGCGAGCGTGACGGGCGGAACGGATTGGGTGGGCGCATTCATTCTAGGTATATACCGGGGACGCGCAATGTGCTGTCATTATGTCAAATATATTGTATGAATGTGTGCATTTGCAGCCCCGTCACCTATATGGAGTGCCCATGGCCCGTCTTCCCTACGCCGATCTGACTCATCCCGAAGCACGGCCCCTGGTCGATCGCATCGTTGCCGAGCGCGGCAGCGTCCTGCACCTGTACCAGATGCTGCTGCATAGCCCGGCGGTAGCAGGCGGCTGGTTGAACTACCTCACCTCGATCCGCCAACTGAGCACGCTGCCGGGCGACCTGCGCGAGCTGGTGATCATGCGCGTGGCGGCGATCAACGGCGCGCCGTACGAGGCCGACCAGCATGCGCCGATCGCGCTGAAAGAGGGCGTTTCGCAAGCGCAGCTGGATGCGCTGGACGCCTGGCAAGACTCGGACCTGTTCAGCGAACGCGAAAAAGCCGTGCTGGCCTACACCGATGCGATGACCCGCCAGGTCCAGGTGCCGGAACCGGTGTTCCAGGCGGCGCGGGCGGCGATGGGGTCGGAAAAGCTCATCGTCGAGCTGACCGCGACGGTCGCGGCGTACAACATGGTGTCGCGCTTTCTGGAAGCGCTGCAAGTGCATTCGCACGACCACCGCTAGGGCGGCGGGAAAAGGGGGCGCGTGCCGGCAAGGCCCGCGGCCCCGGATTCGCCTTAGTTGCGTTGTGCGTCGATCAGCGCGTCAAGCTTGATCGCGTCCGCCACGAACAGGCGGATGCCTTCCGACAGCTTCTCGGTGGCCATGGCGTCGTCGTTGAGCAGGGTGCGGAACGTGATTTCGTCCGAACCGATGCGTGCGATGGGTTCGCCCGTGTCGTCGGCGCGCAATTGCGCGGGCACGTCGCCCGGCGTGCTGGCCAGCTGGTTCAGCAGGTCGGGGCTGATCGTCAGCAGGTCGCAGCCCGACAGCGCCACGATTTGTCCCGCATTACGGAAGCTGGCGCCCATGATCTCGGTGGGGATGCCGTGCTGCTTGTAGTAGCGGTAGATGCGCGTCACGGACAGCACGCCGGGGTCCCGCGCGCCGGCGTTGTCGGCTTCCACCCAGGACGCGCCGGCACTTTTCTTGTACCAGTCGTAGATGCGGCCGACAAAGGGCGAGATCAGCTGCACGTTCGCGTCGGCGCAGGCCACCGCCTGGGGCAGGGAAAACAGCAGCGTCAGGTTGCAGCGCACGCCTTCGGCCTGCAAGGCGCGGGCGGCCTGGATGCCTTCCCAGGTGGATGCGATCTTGATCAGCACGCGCTCGCGCGGCACGCCGGCGGCTTCATACAGTGCGATCAGCCCCCGGGCGCGTTCGATGGTGGCGCGGGTGTCGAACGACAGGCGGGCATCCACCTCGGTCGACACGCGCCCCGGCACGATGTTCAGGATGGCGCGGCCGAAGGCGACCAGCAGGCGGTCCACGAGCTCGGGCGTCGAGGCGCCGCCATGGTCGCGCGCCGTCTTTTCCAGCAGCGGGCGGTAGGCGTCCTGCTGGACGGCTTTAAGAATAAGGGACGGATTGGTGGTGGCGTCAGTGGGACGCAACGCCTTCATCGCTTCGAAATCCCCGGTGTCGGCGACAACGGTGGTGTGATTGCGCAGGGCGTCAAGTTGGCTGGACATGGACAGATACGGCTCACAACGGCAAGGGTTGAAGGTGTCCCTAGCGTATCACTGCCGCTTGCGGCTTGCTGTCAGCCAAAGGCCTGCCCTTGGGCTCAACCCTAAGCGCGGTGGCGTGACACCGAGGCCGAAAGGGGTAAATCACCGATTCCGGCCTTATTTGGCGCGGTTCTCCGGGAAAAACGCCGGGTCAAGGTATAATCCGAAGGTTTGATTATCGATTCTAAAACCGGGGTTTACTGTGCTGCCGCAACTTTTTCCCGAGGGGATCAACCGCTTCCCTCCTGCAATTCTGGCTCTGGCGGACGGTACCATTTTTCGAGGCGTGTCGATCGGTGCGCACGGGGCTACCGTTGCCGAAGTGGTGTTCAACACCGCGATGACCGGGTACCAGGAAATTCTCACCGATCCCAGCTATAGCGGTCAGATCGTCACGCTGACCTATCCGCACATTGGCAACACCGGCGTCAACGCCGAAGACGTGGAAGCCAATCGCGTCTATGCCGCCGGATTGGTGGTCCGCGACTGTCCCGCTCGCGTGTCGAACTTCCGTTCCACGCAATCCCTGCCCGACTATCTGGCCGCGCAGGGCATCGTCGCCATTTCCGGCATCGACACCCGCAAGCTCACGCGCATCCTGCGTGAAAAAGGCGCCCAGGGCGCCTGCATCTTCGTCGGCACCGACGCCGAGCGCGCCGTTGAACTGGCTCGCGGCTTTGGCGGCATGGCCGGCCAGGACCTGGCCCGCGAAGTGTCGGTCAAGACCAGCAGCGAATGGACTGAAGGCACCTGGCAGCTGGGCAAGGGTTTCGCGAAGCCCGACCAGTCCAAGTTCCACGTCGTGGCCTACGACTTCGGCATCAAGACCAACATCCTGCGCCTGCTGGCCGACCGCGGCTGCCGCCTGACCTTGGTGCCGGCGCAAACCAGCGCCGAAGAAGTCCTGAAGCTCAATCCTGATGGCGTGTTCCTGTCCAACGGCCCCGGCGACCCCGAGCCCTGCGACTACGCGATCACCGCCACGCGCACGTTCCTGGACAAGAAACTGCCGGTGTTCGGCATTTGCCTGGGCCACCAGATCATGGGCCTGGCCGTGGGCGGCAAGACGCTCAAGATGAAGACGGGCCACCACGGCGCGAACCACCCCGTGCAGGACCTCCAGTCCAAGCGCGTGTTCATCACGAGCCAGAACCACGGCTTCGCGGTCGACGCCGCCAGCCTGCCGGCCAATGCGCGCGTCACGCACGTGTCGTTGTTCGACGGCACCCTGCAGGGTTTCGAGCTCACCGATCGCCCGGCCTTCTGCTTCCAGGGTCACCCCGAAGCCAGCCCGGGTCCGCACGACATCCTTGAACTGTTCGACAAGTTCATCGCCCTGATGTCCGGCCAAAAGTAAAGATTGCATCATGCCCAAGCGTACAGACCTAAAAAGCATACTCATCATCGGCGCCGGCCCCATCATCATCGGGCAGGCCTGCGAATTCGACTATTCCGGCGCACAGGCTTGCAAGGCGCTCAAGGCCGAGGGTTACCGCACCATCCTGGTGAACAGCAACCCCGCCACGATCATGACGGACCCGGAAACGGCCGACGTCACCTACATCGAGCCCATCACCTGGCAAGCCGTCGAAAAGATCATCGAGCGTGAAAAGCCCGATGCGCTGCTGCCGACCATGGGCGGCCAGACCGCGCTGAACTGCGCGCTGGACCTGGCCCACCACGGCGTGCTGAAAAAGCACAACGTGGAACTGATCGGCGCCAACGAGCACGCCATCGAAAAGGCCGAAGACCGCCAGAAGTTCAAGCAGGCCATGACCGACATCGGCCTGGAATCGGCCAAGTCGGGCGTGGCCCACAGCATGGACGAAGCCTGGGAAGTGCAGCGCCGCATCGCGGCCGAAGTCGGCACCTCGGGTTTCCCGGCCGTGATCCGCCCCAGCTTCACGATGGGTGGCTCGGGCGGCGGTATCGCCTACAACGCCGAAGAATTCGAAACCATCTGCCGCCGCGGCCTGGAAGCTTCGCCGACCAGCGAACTGCTGATCGAAGAGTCGCTGTTGGGCTGGAAGGAATTCGAGATGGAAGTGGTCCGCGACAAGGCGGACAACTGCATCATCGTCTGCTCGATCGAAAACCTGGACCCGATGGGCGTGCACACCGGTGACTCGATCACCGTGGCGCCGGCTCAGACGCTGACCGACAAGGAATACCAGATCATGCGTAATGCATCGATCGCGGTGTTGCGCGAGATCGGCGTGGATACGGGCGGTTCGAACGTGCAGTTCGCGGTCAACCCGCGCGACGGCCGCATGATCGTCATCGAGATGAACCCGCGCGTGTCGCGTTCGTCGGCACTGGCCTCCAAGGCCACCGGCTTCCCCATCGCCAAGGTCGCCGCGCGCCTGGCCGTGGGTTACACGCTGGACGAGCTCAAGAACGAAATCACTGGCGGCGCAACGCCCGCCTCGTTCGAACCGTCGATCGACTACGTCGTCACCAAGGTGCCGCGTTTCGCGTTCGAGAAATTCCCCACCGCCGACGCGCGCCTGACCACCCAGATGAAGTCCGTGGGCGAAGTCATGGCCATCGGCCGTACCTTCCAGGAATCGTTCCAGAAGGCGCTGCGTGGCCTGGAAGTCGGCGTCGACGGCCTGAACCAAAAGACGACCGACCGCGAAAAGCTGCAAGTCGAGCTGGGCGAGCCCGGTCCGGAACGTATCTGGTACGTGGGCGATGCCTTCGCGCAAGGCTTCACGCTGGACGAAGTGCACAACATCACGCACATCGACCCGTGGTTCCTGTCGCAGATCAAGGAAATCGTCGACATCGAACTGGCGCTGGAACAAAAGACGCTGGCCGACCTGGACTACGCCACCCTGTGGGAACTGAAGCGCCGCGGTTTCTCCGACCGCCGCCTGGCTTTCCTGCTGGACTCGGCTGAATCCGAAGTGCGCAAGCTGCGTCACCAGCTGAACGTGCGCCCGGTCTACAAGCGCGTCGACACCTGCGCCGCCGAATTCGCCACCCGCACCGCCTACATGTACTCCACGTACGAGGAAGAGTGCGAATCCGCGCCCACCGATCGCAAGAAGATCGTGGTGCTGGGCGGCGGCCCGAACCGGATCGGCCAGGGCATCGAATTCGACTATTGCTGCGTGCATGCCGCGCTGGCGCTGCGCGAAGACGGGTACGAGACCATCATGGTCAACTGCAACCCGGAAACCGTGTCCACCGATTACGACACCTCCGACCGTCTGTACTTCGAGCCGCTGACGCTCGAAGACGTGCTGGAAATCGTCCACAAGGAAAACCCGGTCGGCATGATCGTCCAGTACGGCGGCCAGACCCCGTTGAAGCTGGCGCGCGCCCTGGAAGCCAACGGCGTGCCGATCATCGGCACCAGCCCGGAATCCATCGACGTCGCCGAAGACCGCGAGCGTTTCCAGAAGCTGTTGAACAAGCTTGGCCTGCGCCAGCCGCCCAACCGCACCGCGCGCACCGAAGGCGAGGCCCTGGCCCACGCCACCGAAATCGGCTATCCCCTGGTCGTTCGCCCCAGCTACGTGCTGGGCGGCCGCGCCATGGAAATCGTGCACGAGCAGCAAGACCTCGAGCGCTACATGCGCGAGGCCGTGAAGGTCAGCAATGACTCGCCCGTGCTGCTGGATCGCTTCTTGAACAACGCCACCGAAGTGGACGTGGACTGCCTGGCCGACGGCGAAACCGTCTTCATCGGCGGCGTCATGGAACACATCGAACAGGCCGGCGTGCACTCGGGCGACTCGGCTTGCAGCCTGCCCCCGTACTCGCTGTCGGCGGAAGTCATCGCCGAGATCAAGCGCCAGACCACGATGATGGCCAAGGCCTTGAACGTCAGCGGCCTGATGAACGTGCAGTTCGCGATCCAGGGCGGCGACGTCTACGTGCTGGAAGTGAACCCGCGCGCATCGCGCACGGTGCCGTACGTGTCCAAGGCCACCGGCCTGCAACTGGCCAAGATCGCCGCGCGCGCCATGGCCGGCCAGACGCTGGCGGCGCAAGGCATCACGAAGGAAGTCGTGCCGCCTTACTTCTCGGTCAAGGAAGCCGTGTTCCCGTTCGTGAAGTTCCCGGGCGTGGACACCATCCTGGGCCCGGAAATGAAGTCGACCGGCGAAGTGATGGGCGTGGGCATGAGCTTCGGCGAAGCCTTCGTGAAGTCGCAGCTGGCTGCTGGCGTGCGCCTGCCGGATTCCGGCACGGTGTTCATCAGCGTGAAGAACCAGGACAAGCCCCGCGCCGTGGAAGTGGCGCGCGGCCTGCACGCACTGGGCTTCAAGCTGGTCGCAACGCGCGGCACGGCCGCCGAGATCGAAGCGGCCGGCATTCCGGTGCAAGTGGTCAACAAGGTCACCGAAGGCCGTCCGCACATCGTCGACATGGTGAAGAACGGCGAAATCGCGCTGGTCATCAACACGGTCGAAGAGCGTCGCAACGCCATCGTTGATTCGCGCACCATCCGTACCCAGTCGCTGGCGGCTCGCGTCACCTTCTTCACCACCATCGCCGGCGCCCGCGCCGCGGTCGAGGGCATGCAGTATCTGCGCCAGGGCCTGGGCCTGCAGGTGTATCCGTTGCAGGATCTGCACGCATCGCTGTTGAAGAACTGAAGCGAAAAGCGGGCGCGCGGCTTGAAGCCAGCCGCGCACGCTTGATGTAGGATGCCGGGGCGGCCCTTGTTAAAGAGGGTCGCCCCTTTTTCATCTCTGCTTACGACGATCCATGAACCGAGTCTTCATTACCGGCGCCAGCAGTGGCCTGGGCCGCGCCTTGGCGCAGCAGTACGCCGCAGCGGGCGCCACGCTGGGCTTGCTGGGCCGGCGCGAAGACGCGCTGCGCGAATTGGCGGACAGCCTGCCGGGCGAACATCGCTGCTACGCGGTGGACGTGCGCGACCGCGCCGCGTTGCACGCGGCGGCGGCGGATTTCATCGCGTTCTGCCAGGGCAGGGTGGACGTGGTCATCGCCAGCGCCGGCATCAGCGCGGGCACGCTGACCGAGCACGGCGAAGACTATGACGTGTTCAAAGCCATCGTCGACACCAATCTACTGGCTACGGTTGCGACCTTCGAGCCGTTCGTGGGCGCCATGCGGGTGGCGGGTGCCGGCCGGCTGGTGGGCATCGCCAGTGTGGCCGGCGTGCGCGGCCTGCCGGGCGCGGGCGCGTACAGCGCGTCCAAGTCCGCGGTGGTGACCTACTGCGAAAGCCTGCGGCTGGAGTTGGCGGCGGACGGCATCCGGGTCGTGACGATCGCCCCCGGCTACATCAAGACCGCCATGACGGCGAAGAACCCGTATTCGATGCCCTTCCTGATGGAAGCGGACGCCTTTGCGCAACGCGCGCATGCGGCGATCGAGCGTGGCACATCGTATAAGGTGATTCCGTGGCAGATGGGCGTGGTGGCCAAGCTGATGCGCCTGCTGCCCAACGCCGTGTATGACAAGCTGGCGCGCAACGCGCCGCGCAAGCCGCGTAAGGCGGGATAAGCCCCGCTTTACGCTTCGGGCGCTTGCCGGTTACGGCACTACGTCGTCGCCGACTTCATCGGCCACGTGCCCCACATCGCCCCAGTCCAGCACTTCCCATTTGCGGCCCTGCACGCCGACGCGATTGATGCTGACGTTCAGCAACGCGGCATCTCGCGGCGCATTCAGCGGCACGCCCGACGCATGGCGCCAGATGATGTCCAGCACGCCGCCGTGCGTGAACAGCAGGATGCGTTCGCCGTCGTGGCGGCTGGCGATGTCGTCCACGGTGGAGATCACGCGCGACTGGAACTGGCCCAGCGTTTCACCGCCATCCAGCGGGCGCAACGGGTCACGGCTTTTCCAGGCGGCCGCGGCCTCGGGGGCCTGCACGTCGATACGGTCGTGGTCCAGGCCTTCCAGCACGCCGAAGCCGCGCTCGCGGATGCCGGGCTCCACGCGCACGCGCAGGCCCAGCTGTTCGGACACGGGCACGGCGGTCGCGTGGGCGCGTTGCAGGTCGCTGCTGTAGATGGCGTGAATCGGCGTGTGGCGGGCCTCTTCGCGCAGGCGCGCGGCCAGCAGGCTGGCCTGGTTGACGCCGAATTCGTTCAGGGGGATGTCTTGCCAGCCTTGCAGGCGGCGCTGGCGGTTCCAGTCGGTTTCGCCATGGCGGATGAACCAGATTTCAGTCATTGGGATCGTGATGCGGGAGTAAGGCTAAAGCTGGGCCGGCGTGATCGCCGCGCGCGGCTTCCAGATGGTTTGAATGATCGAGCTTAACGCGACCAGCGCGGGCTCGCTAGCGCGCTCATAGGGCAGGATGAAGCCTAGCATGGCGTCCACGCGGGCCTGGCCCCACACGATGAAATCGTTGGACGCGGCGCCGGCCAGGGCGGTTTCCTCGCGCAGCAGCGCGCAGCCCGCGCCGGCGCGCACCAGCGCATCCAGGTTGGCCTGGTCGTCATGCTGCATGATGATGCGCGGCGACAGGCCGTGGCGTTCGAACATGTCGCGCAGCAACAGATGGGTGTGGCAGCCGGACGGTCCGTCCAGCCAGGGTAGTTGCGCCACTTCCCGCCAGCCGCCGCGCTTGAGCACCGCGGCATGTTCCTTCGGCATGGCGATGCGGTAGCGCACGCTGCGTAACGGCAGCCACAGCACACCGCGCGGCGGGTTGGCGGCGATGGTCAGTGCGGCGGGAAGGCGGCCGGTGCTGACCTGTTCGGCCAGCGTGGCGGCAGGTAGCGTCTGGGTCTTCAGTTCCACCAGCGGCAGCCGCTGGTTCACGGCGGAGGCCAATTCGCCCAGGCGCAGGAAATCCGGCATTTCGCTGGGCACGCCCAGTTCCACCACCCCGTGCAGGCTGCCTTGCAGTTGCTGCGCTTCGGATTTGAGTTGCGCGCCCAGCACCAGCAGGGATTCCGCCGTGGGCAACAACACTTCGCCCGCCTTGGCCAGCGCCAGCCGCCCGCCACTGCGGTCGAACAGCGCCACGCCCAGGCTCTGCTCCAGCGCCTTGATCTGCGCGGTGACCGCAGGCTGGGTCAGCGACAGCGCTTCGGCCGCCTTCGTCAGGTTGCCCAGCCGGGCGACCGTGACGAAGGCGCGGATCTGATAGATTTCCATGGCCGCAAGTTTAGGCCGCGAGCAGCCGGACTTGGGTAGGTTCCAACCCGATCGAAACAGGCGCGCCGGCAGGGAAGGGCGACAGCCCGGCCAGGTGCGACTGGTCCGCGGTCAGCCGCTGTTCGCCGATCAGCACCTGATAGCGCGTGAATTCGCCCAGGAATTCGCTGCTTTCGACGACGCCCGGCAGCCAGACGTAGCGTGCGTCGCCCAGGCCGTCGGCCATTTCGATCTGCACCGTGTGGGGTCGGAAGCTGGCCGCCAGCCGGGAGGCCGCCGGCGCCTCGGCGGTCAGCGGCAAGTGCAGGTCGCCGATGCCTTCCACCGCCAGCACCACGCTGCCGCTCGTGCGCTCGCGCACATCGCCTTCCAGCACGTTCATCGTGCCCACGAAGTTGGCCACGAAGCGGTTTACCGGATAGTCGAACAGCGTGCTGGGCGCGCCGATCTGCTGCACCACGCCGTGGTCCAGCACGGCCATGCGGTCGGCGGTGGTCATCGCCTCTTCCTGGTCGTGCGTGACGAAGATGGTGGTAATGCCCAGCCGCCGCTGCAAACTAAGCAAGTCCTGGCGCATCTGCACGCGCAGCTTCTTGTCCAGGTTTGATAGGGGCTCGTCCAGCAGCAGCACCTGCGGCTCGATGACGATGGTGCGGGCCAGCGCCACGCGCTGCTGTTGCCCGCCGGACAACTGGTTGGGGCGGCGCTTGCCGTATTGCGACAGGCCCACGAGCTCAAGCGCCGCTTCCACCTTGGCGCGGATCTCCGCCTTTGGCAGCTTGCGCTCGACCAGGCCGAAGGCCACGTTGTCCCACACCGTCATGTGCGGCCACAGCGCGTAGTTCTGGAACACCATGCCGATGTTGCGGTCCCAGGGCGGCGTGCCGCTGATGTCCTTGCCGTCCACCAGCAACTGCCCCGCGCTATGCCGGTTGAAGCCGGCGATCAGCCGCAGCAGCGTGGACTTGCCCGACCCCGACGGCCCCAGCAGGGCGAAGAACTCGCCGGGCTCGATGTTGATGTTCACATCCTTGAGCACTTCCGTCTTGCCATACGACAGGCGGATGTTGCGGCATTCGACGCTGACTTTCTTCATGCGGATTCCCCTTCATTGCGTGCCGGACGCTGGCGCGACTGCGCGCGCTCCACCAGCAAGTGCGATACATACGTGCCGATGGCCACCGCGGCCACCGCCAGCACGCCGAGTGCGGCACCCGGACCCCGGCCCGCCGCGCTTTGCATATACAGATAGATGCCGTAGCTCATGGGCGCCTGGCTGTCTTTTGTGACCAGCATGATGGTGGCCGACAGTTCTACCGCGGCCGTCACGAAGCTGGTCACGAAGCCTGCCAGCATGCCGCCGGCCATCAAGGGCACCACCACGCGCCGTATCGTGCTCATGCGGGTGGCGCCCAGCGATTGCGCCGCCTCTTCCAGCGAGACGTTGATCTGCTGCAGCGACGCCACGCACGACCGCAGCGCATAGGGCAGCCGCCTGACCGAGTACGCGATCATGATGATGATCCACGACGAAGTCAGCAAGGTGCCGGTACCGGGCAGCTCGATGCCGCGGAACGTGCGCAAAAACCCGATCGCCAGCACGATGCCGGGAATCGCCAGCGCGGCCGATGCCATGAAGTCCAGCCATTGGCGCGCCGGCAGGCGGGTGCGCAGCATCAGGTAGGCGATGGCAGTGCCCAGGATGACGTCCACCCCCGCCGCCAGGCCGCAATAGAGCAGGGTGTTGGCAATCATGCCCTGGGATTCGGAGAACACGGCCGAGTAATGAGCCAGCGTATAGCCGTCAGGCAGCGGCGCGAAGCTCCAGACGCTGGCCAGCGACAACAGCAGCACGCCCATGTGCGGCGACAGCACCAACATCAGCACCAGGATGATCCACCCATAGGCCAGCACGCTTTCCACCGGGCGCAGCTTGCGCTTCTGGATGGAGTTGCCGCCCTTTTGCAGGGTGGAGTAGTCGCGGCCCTTGAGCACGCGCGCCGACAGCCACAGCGCCAGGATCGAGAATGCGATCATGATCACGCTGATGACATACCCCAGCGGGTCTTCCAGCCCCACCTGCGTGATGCGCAGATAGGCCTGCGGGGCCAGCATGTTGGTCGTGCCCAGCACCAGTGGCGTACCCAGGTCGTCGAACACTTTGACGAACACCAGCGATGTACCTGCCACATAGCCCGGCAACGCCAGCGGGAAGATCACGCGACGGAACAGGCGGAACCCGCGCGATCCCAGGTTGAAGGCGGCTTCCTCCATGGCGCCGTCGATGTTGCGCAGCGCCACCACCAGGTTCATCAGGATGAACGGGAAGTAGTGCAGGGCCTCAACGAAGATGACGCCGTTCAGCCCTTCCATGAACGGGATCGTGAAGCCGAACCAGTCGTTCAGCAGCAGGTTGACGCTGCCCGAGCGGCCGAAGATCAGCTGCATCGCAACCGCGCCCACGAAGGGCGGCATGATCAGCGGCAGCACGCCGAGCGTCTGGATGATCAGCGCGCCGCGGAATTCGAAGCGCACGGTAAAGTACGCCAGCGGAACGGCGATCAACGACGCCAGCAGCGCCGACCAGCCCGCGACGTACAGGCTGTTGAAAAAGGCTTCCTTCATCAGCGGCTGGTTGAAGAACGCGCCGAAGTGGCCCATCGTGAGGCTGCCGTCGGCGTTCACGAAGGCGCTGTAGAACACCGTGCCCACGGGCACGGCCAGGAAAAGCAGCAGAAAGCCGAACACCAGCAGCGCCGTCAATACGGGGCCGGCGGGCAGGCGTGAGTGGCCCGAAGAATTCATCGAGATTCCCGAAATCGTTGCCAGGGGACCGCGGCGCGGCGCACGGGAGCTGTCCCGTGCGCCGCCGCGCGCGTCATGCGGGTTAGAGCGCTGCGGCCTGTTTGGCCAGCTTGACCGCTTCTTCGTAGTTCGCCTTGGACTTGCCGTTCCACTCGCCTTCCAGCTGGGTGATCTGCTGGTTCACGGCCGCGTCCTTCTTGTTGCCGGCGAAAATCGCCAGGAAGGCCGGGTCGGCGGCCTTCTTGCCGTCGACCAGCGGGGCCCAGGTCAGCTTGCGCGCCTGCGCCAGCAGCTCGGCGGCGCGGCCGCTTTTGGCCTTGTCGCCCAGCTTGGCTTCGGCGTCGTAGATCGCCTTGGTGGCGGCCTGCAGTTCCTTCAGGCGGAACGTGACGGTCTGGTCGTACAGCGATTGCACGACGTAGTAGCGTGTCTGCGACAGGTCGGCGTTGAACTGCACCTTGCTGCGTTTGGCAATCTCGGCCGGGTCGGGATAGCCCGCCGGCACCTTGCCGGCCAGCGCCGAATACGGCAGCACCGGCAGCCGCGAGATCTTCGGTTCAAGCAGCAGTTCCTGGCCGGCCTGGCTAAGCGTGAAGGCAATGAACTTCTTGCCTTCCTCGGTGTTCTTCGCGCCTTCGATCAACGCGATGTTGGCGGGCACGATGGCGGTTTCGGAGGGGTAGACGAATTCCACCGGGAACTTGGAATACTTGCTGGACAGGCCGAAGAAGTCGATGACCGGGCCCGCGCCGAACTGGCCGTTGTTCACCCCGTCCGGCACGCCGAACGACCGCTCGGTGACGGCGCTGCTGTTGCCGGACATGCGCAGCAAGGTGCTCCAGCCCTCATCCCAGCCTTCGCCTTGCAGGATGGTCTCCACGGTCAGGTGCATCGTGCCCGAGCGAGACGGCGAGGTGATGCCGACATGGCCGAACCACTGCGGCGACAACAGGTCCTTCCATTCCACTGGGGCCGGAATCTTGTGCGCCGCGATATAGCGTGTGTTGTAGACGATGCCGTAGCCCGCCAGCGCCTGCCCCAGGTACATGCCGCCCGGATCGTTGATGGGGTAGTTGCCGATCTTGTCCGGCACGTCTTTGTTCGCCACGTCGGACGATTTGGCCAGCAGCTTGTCGCGGCCCAGCACTTCGAAGGCGTCCGGGGCGCTGGCCCAGAACACTTCCGGGCGTTGGCCGGCGGGCGTTTCGCGCACATAGGCGATGCCCGACACCGTATTCTTGTTCAGGATTTCCAGCGTGATGCCGGGATTGGCCTTTTCGAAGGCGCTCTTGTAGGCCTGGGTCAGGTCTTTGGGGAACGACGTGATGACCGTGACGGTGCCGGCCAGGGCCGGTGCCGCGCAGGCGGCCAGCAGGGCTCCTGCAAGGGCTGTGCGCATTGCATGCATGGTTTGTCTCCGTAGTTTTTGATTTGTCCGGAGACAGTAATGTCTGACCTGCTATGCGTCCAATCAGAAATTTTGATGCGCGTCATCAGTGCGGGCGCCGGAGAGCCGGCACCCGTCGTCGCGTATCAGGCCGTCGTCGAGACGCCGCCTTTCGCGGCGCGCGCCTGCTGCACCATCACTTGCGCGATCTGGTTTTGGATCTGCACCGCCTGCGCATTTAGCGCCAGAAGCTGCTGCGCCTTCATTTCCTCGGACATCCCGCTGGCCTTGACCTTGGCGATCATGTCCATGACCCGCTTGAGCTGCTTTTGCAGTTCCTTGATCTGGCGGGTGTATGCGTCGTCGTTGTCGGTGTCTTCGGTGGCGCTCGTGGCTCCCACATTCATCCCGCCCGGCGCATTGACGCGGATCTTGCCGTCCGCGGTGAGCGAGGTCGCGTCCCCGCCCGTGGCCGACTTGGTTTCCTTGTTGGCCTGGATCCGTTCGGCCCACAGGTCGGCCAGCGGGTTGTTCCGGGAGATGCCGTTGATGGGAGGGGTCGCCATGCTTGCTCCTGCTGCCAGGTTGGATTTCGGGGTTTCCACTAATACGGCATTCTGGCGGCAAACTTAAACATTGCCGCCCCTTCGTGGCCCCCTTTACACTGGCGCCCGCTCATACCCAACACCTATTTTGGGAAACCCATGTCCAATTCCTATTTTCCCCGCTGGCGCCTGGCGGACGACGCCGAGCCGGGCGTCATCATCGCGCCCGATGAACGGCTGTCTTGGCCCAAGAACGTCGCCATGGGCGCCCAGCACGTGGTGGCGATGTTCGGCTCGACCGTGCTGGCGCCGCTGCTGATGGGTTTCGACCCCAACGTCGCGATCCTGATGTCCGGTATCGGCACGCTGATCTTCTTCCTGTTCGTCGGCGGCCGCGTGCCCAGCTATCTGGGGTCCAGCTTCGCCTTCATCGGCGGGGTGATCGCGGTCACCGGGTATGCCGGCGGCGGGGCCAACGCCAATATCGGCGTGGCGCTGGGCGCCATCATTGCCTGCGGCCTGGCCTACACGCTGATCGGCGTCATCGTCTGGATCGTCAATGCGCGCGCCGGTGGCGGCGCCAATTGGATCGATACGCTCATGCCGCCCGTCGTGACGGGCGCGGTGGTTGCCGTGATCGGCCTGAACCTGGCGCCGATTGCCGCCAAGGGCGCCATGGGCGCCTCGGGCTTCGACACCTTCATGGCCCTGGTCACCATCGTTTGCGTAGGCGGCATCGCCGTCTACACGAAGGGCATGGTCCAGCGCCTCTTGATCCTGGTCGGGCTGATCCTGGCTTGCGTGGTGTACGCCGTGCTGGCCAACGGGATGGGCATGGGCAAGCCCATCGACTTCTCGGGTGTGGCGGCCGCAGCCTGGATCGGCCTGCCGCATTTTGCCGCGCCGGTCTTCAAGGCCGAGGCAATGGGCCTGATCGTGCCGGTGGCCATCATCCTGGTGGCCGAAAACCTGGGCCACGTGAAGGCGGTCAGCGCCATGACGGGCCAGGACCTGGACCGCTACCTGGGCCGCGCCTTCGTCGGCGACGGCGTGGCCACCATGGTCTCGGGCGCCGTGGGCGGCACCGGCGTCACCACCTACGCCGAGAACATCGGCGTGATGGCGGTAACCCGCATCTATTCCACGCTGGTTTTCGTCGTGGCGGCCCTGATTGCCGTCGTACTGGGCTTTTCGCCCAAGTTCGGCGCGCTGATCCAGACCATCCCGGGCCCGGTCCTGGGCGGCATGTCGGTGGTGGTGTTCGGCCTGATCGCCATCGCCGGCGCCCGTATCTGGGTGGTCAACCAGGTGGATTTCAGCGACAACCGCAACCTGATCGTGGCCGCCGTCACACTGGTGCTGGGCGCGGGCGATTTCACGATCAAGCTGGGCGACTTCATGCTGGGCGGCATCGGCACCGCCACCTTCGGCGCCATCATCCTGTACGCCTTGCTGCGCCGCAGGAAGCCGGCGGCGGCCTGACCCCGGCGCGGGGGCAAGCCCCGCGCACGGCGGCGGCGGCGGTCAGGACCTGGACAGCCGCGCCGCCTGCTTCACCCCGGACACCCGGGCCGGCACGGCCTCGATCACCTGACCTGATTGTGTCTTGAACACCGCGGTGGCCTCCGACAGGCGCCGCGCCTGTTCCTCCATCGCGGAAGCGGCGGCCGACGCCTCTTCCACCAGCGCGGCGTTCTGCTGCGTCACCTCGTCCATTTGCGATACGGCCATCGTGACCTGATCGATACCGCCTGCCTGCTCGGTCGACGCGGCCGAGATTTCGCCCATGATGTCCGTCACGCGCTGCACCGACGCCACGATCTCCTGCATGGTTTGGCCGGCGGCGGATACCTGGGCTGAACCGGCCTTGACCGTGTCCACCGAGGCTTCGATCAGGGCCTTGATCTCCTTGGCCGCCTGCGCGGCGCGTTGCGCCAGCGTGCGCACCTCGCCCGCCACGACGGCAAACCCCTTGCCCTGTTCTCCGGCGCGGGCAGCTTCCACGGCGGCGTTCAACGCCAGGATGTTGGTCTGGAAGGCGATGCTGTCGATGACCGACACGATGTCGGAAATCTTGCGCGAACTTTCCGAAATCCCCTGCATGGTGGCAACCACCTGGCCCACGTTGTCGCCGCCGCGCTGCGCGACCTGCATGCTGACCGCGGCCAGCTGGTTCGCCTGGGCGGCGTTTTCGGCGTTCTGCTTGACGGTGGCGGCAAGCTCTTCCATCGTCGCGGCGGTCTCCTCCAGGGCCGCAGCCTGCTCCTCAGTGCGGGTCGACAGGTTGGCGTTGCCGGCGGCGATCTCCGCCGCACCCACATTAATTTCCTCGACGCCTTGGCGCACGGACACCACCGTGCGCGTCAGGCCCTCCTGCATGCGCTTCAACGCGGCGAACAAGGCGCCGATCTCGTTGTTGGAGCGGGTTTCGATCCGGGTGGTCAGGTCGCCGCCGGCGATGCGGTCGAAGTGCCGGCCAGCCTCCTGCAGCGGCTGCAGCACGCCGCGCCGAATGAAGGTCCAGCACAGGGCGGTCAGCAGCAACGCAACCGTCAGCAGGGCGATCGCCGAGATCCGGGCATTGGAATAGGTGGCTTGCGAACTGGCCAGCACGCCGTCGCTGCGCTCTTGCACACGGGCCAGGAAGGTCTTCATGTCCCTGACGAAATTGGCGTCGGCCTGGCGGGTCTTGCCGACGTCCTGCTGGTATTTGGCCGGCGCACGTTCCTTGATGGCCGCGCTTAGCGTGTCCAAGAGCGATGCATATTCCGTGAAACGCCCCTGCAGGATCACCGCGAGCGCCTGGCCGCGTTCGCTCTTGGGCACTTCCATGTATAGCGCGAAGCGTTCGCGGGCCTGCGCCAGTTCCCGCCCGGCCTCCTGTTCGGCCGTGCTGGTCTGTTCGGCGTTGCCGGCCAGGATGCCCGCCAGCGCGTCGTCCAGCGCCAACCGCGTGCGCAGCAGGGCGCCATTAGCTTCGTATAGGGGATCGACCTGGTGCACCGCCACGGTATTCAGGTCTTCGATCTCGCGGACGCTATTGTCCGCATTCATCCAGCTCAACCCGCAGGCGAGCGCCAGCGCGATGACAAAGCACGCCAGCACCAGCAGCATGCCCGTACGGACTTTCAATTTTTCCAGCATGAGAGCTCCTCTTTCATGAACGCGATCCTCTGCGCGCAGGCAGGCGTTGCCCACCGGCCCTGCGGCTGAAGGGGCGGACGTCGAGCCGGATGACTGCGATGCGTCCGCCTGAAACTTGCAAGCACGCACAATCCATCGTTCGCGCGGCAGCATCTGCCGCGTTGCCCGCAACACTTGAAATAAGGAGAAGCGCCGGTTACCGCTTTTTGTATTTAATTGTTATTAGTCTTTCTACTTGTTATTTATACCGTCGTTATCGAGGTCGCCGGGCAGGTTTTTTTGTAAACCCACTATTGGGAATACAAAAAACTATCGACAAGTATCTTTTACGCAACGCGTGGGTGCGGGCGTGCAGGCGGCGTCACGGGCCGCATGCAAGGATTTTTGGGAAAACCGCCTGTTTTAGCGGGTTACGGCGGTGAATTGCGCCGAAAAGCACGTTTTCTGCCCCGGCTTGCAATTCCGGTGGACTTTGACCACAATATGACCTTGATTGCCCCGGTTCCGACCCGAGCCGGGGTTTTGTTTTGGTCGTCCGCGCCGCAGGTCTTGCCCACAAGGCAACAGACCCCATGCGCGCGCCTGGGTAACGACCTTCACCGAGAACGCTCCTTCGGGGCGTTTTTCTACTTTTGTTTGGGAAACGACATGTCTGCCATTCCTTTGACCGTGCGCGGGGCCGAGCGCTTGCAAGAAGAGCTCCACCGGCTGAAAACCGTGGAACGTCCTGCCGTGATTAACGCGATCGCCGAGGCGCGTGCGCAGGGTGATCTGTCGGAAAATGCCGAATACGATGCCGCTCGCGAGCGCCAAGGTTTCATCGAGGGTCGGATTGCCGAACTCGAAGGCACGCTTTCCAATGCCCATCTGATCGATCCGTCTTCCCTGGAAGCCGAAGGCCGTGCCGTGTTTGGCGCCACCGTCGACATCGAAGACCTGGATTCGGGCGACCGCGTCACGTACCAAATCGTCGGCGACGTTGAAGCCGACATCAAGTCGAATCTGATTTCCGTGTCTAGCCCGGTGGCGCGCGCGCTGATCGGCAAGAGCGAAGGCGATGTCGTCGAGGTCAAGGCCCCGGCTGGCGTTCGCGAGTATGAAGTTCTGGGCGTGCGTTACATCTAACGCATCCACCCAAGCAGGTAGCTGTCAAAACACCATAGTCCGAACCCTGCGTTCGTCTTGATTCCGCGGTACAGTCGCGGATCGCTATGGTGGACCGGGCGCGTAAAGCGCCCGTTTTTGTGCCCAGCCTTACCTTTTCGACGTCTTGCGGCTGGTGCCGCTGCGTGCCCCGGCCCGAAGGCTGAGTGCGCTGCCGGCGCGACGAGGAATGCCGTGGCCGCTGTCAGTAGCGCGTTTGTTGCTGGGACGCATGGGCTTGCCGTTCTTATTGAGCTGGTCCTGCGGCACGAAGCGGGTTTTGGCCGGCTTGGGCTCTTCGGACTCGCTGCGGCGCGGACGCTTGCCCAGGGTCTTGCCTTCGGCGGCCAGCTTCTTAGGCGTGTAGGGCTCGGAGGCGCGGCGCTTGGCAGGGGCTTCGGGCTCCCTGGCGGCCAGCGCGGCAGGCTTGACGTTGCCGGCCAGCGGGCGGAAAAGAATCAGGGTCTTGCCCAGGTGATGCACCGGGGCGCAGGACAGAGTGTCGCAAATCGTCGACAACATGGTGTCGCGGGCCTCGCGGTCGTCGCCACCGGCGCGTACCTTGATAAGGCCGTGCGAAGACAGTGCCAGGTCGATTTCCTTGAGCACGGCTTCGGTCAGGCCATTGTCGCCAATCAGGACGACGGGGCGCAGGGGGTGGGCGGCGGACCGAAGGTCGCTGCGCTCACGAGAGGTAAGTTCTAATATAGGCATGCGTGGAATTGTACGGTAATGGCCAAGAATAAATTCTCTAAAGACTGGATTCACCAGCACATCAATGATCCCTATGTGAAGCTGGCGCAACAGAAGGGCTATCGGGCCCGTGGCGCGTTCAAGCTGATCGAGCTTCTGGATAATGAAAAGCTGCTGCGCCGCGGCGACCTGGTCGTGGACCTGGGTTCATCGCCCGGCAGCTGGTCCCAAGTGGTGCGAGAGCGCCTGACGGGGCCGGGCGGGATCGTGGACGGACGTATTATTGCGCTGGACATGCTTCCCATGGAACCCATTGCGGGCGTGGAATTCATCCAGGGCGACTTCCGTGAAGATGAAGTCCTGAAACAATTGGAAGACATGGTCGGATCGCACGCGGTGGACCTTGTTATTTCAGACATGGCCCCCAACTTGTCAGGCGTGGGGATTGCCGACGCCGCGCGCATCCAGCATGTTTGCGACTTGGCGATGGAGTTTTCCCGCGCTCACCTCAAGCCCGACGGGGTGCTGATCGTCAAAGCTTTCCACGGCAGCGGTTTTTCGCAGATCGTGCAAAGCTTCAAGCAGCACTTCAAGCGGGTGGTCGAGCGCAAGCCGAAGGCGTCGAGGGCGAAGTCCTCTGAAACCTTTCTGGTTGCCCGCGATCTGAAGTAACCCCGGTCCGGGGCCTGTTGCTCCGGAACCCAAAAAAAACGCTACCTGCTTGGCGAGACAACGACCTAACAAATCACGAATCAGACGTAAATACACGGGCCCCAGGGATCCCAGGACGCAATCGGGTCCAACAGGGTAGAATGGGCTATTGACATACTTGTGACTGTGCCATATGCGGGTGCGCGGTCGCCGGTCGGAATCGAAAGCAGGAGATCGACCTTGAATAATTCATTTTCGAAAGTCGCTGTCTGGATGGTGATAGCCCTCGTGCTATTTACCGTCTTCAAACAGTTCGACGGACGCGCTCAGACCCAGGACGGCGTGACCTACACGCAGTTCATGGACGACGCCAAGGCGGGACGTATCCGCAAGGTCGACGTTCAGGGCGACGTGCTGTACGTCACCCCGGACGCGGGCCGCGCCTATACGCTGACTTCGCCGGGCGACCTCTGGATGGTCTCCGATCTGCTGAAGTACGGCGTGCAGGTGTCGGGCAAGCCGCGCGAAGAGCAATCGCTGCTGATGAGCATCTTCGTGTCGTGGTTCCCCATGCTGCTGTTGATCGGCGTCTGGGTGTTCTTCATGCGACAGATGCAAGGGGGCGGCAGGGGCGGCGCGTTCAGCTTCGGCAAGTCCCGCGCCCGCATGCTTGACGAAAACACCAACCAGATCACGTTCGCTGACGTTGCCGGCTGCGATGAAGCCAAGGAAGACGTCCAGGAACTGGTCGACTTCCTGCGCGACCCCAGCAAGTTCCAGAAGCTGGGCGGCCGTATTCCGCGCGGCGTGCTGATGGTCGGCTCGCCCGGTACCGGTAAGACGCTGCTGGCCAAGGCCATCGCCGGCGAAGCCAAGGTTCCGTTCTTCAGCATCTCGGGTTCCGATTTCGTTGAAATGTTCGTCGGCGTGGGCGCTGCCCGCGTGCGCGACATGTTCGAAAACGCCAAGAAGCACGCTCCCTGCATCATCTTCATCGACGAAATCGATGCGGTGGGCCGTCAGCGTGGCGCCGGCCTGGGTGGCGGCAACGACGAACGCGAACAGACCCTGAACCAGATGCTGGTGGAAATGGACGGGTTCGAATCCGGCCAGGGCGTCATCGTGATCGCTGCCACCAACCGTCCCGACGTGCTGGACCCGGCCTTGCTGCGTCCCGGCCGTTTCGACCGCCAAGTGGTTGTGCCGCTGCCCGATATCCGTGGCCGCGAGCAGATCCTGAAGGTCCACATGCGCAAGGTTCCGCTGTCGCCTAACGTCGACGCGACCATCCTGGCGCGCGGTTGCCCCGGTTTCTCGGGCGCCGACCTGGCCAACCTGGTCAACGAAGCCGCTCTGTTCGCCGCTCGCCGCAATGGCCGCACGGTGGATATGTCCGACTTCGAAAAGGCCAAGGACAAGATCATCATGGGCGCCGAGCGCCGCTCCATCGTGATGCCCGAAGAGGAACGCAAGAACACCGCGTACCACGAATCCGGCCACGCGATCGTTGCCCGCCTGCTGCCCAAGACCGACCCGGTCCACAAGGTTACGATCATCCCGCGCGGCCGTGCGCTGGGCGTGACGATGCAGTTGCCCGAAACCGACCGCTACAGCATGGACAAGGGCCGCTTGCTGTCCACCATCGCTGTGCTGTTCGGCGGCCGCATCGCTGAAGAGCTCTTCATGGACCAGATGACGACGGGCGCCTCGAACGACTTCGAACGCGCCACCGCCATCGCCCGCGACATCGTCACGCGCTACGGCATGACCGACGAACTGGGCCCCATGGTCTACGCCGAGAACGAAGGCGAAGTGTTCCTGGGTCGCAGCGTCACCAAGACGACGCACATGTCCGAAGCCACCATGCAGAAGGTGGACACCGAGATCCGCCGCATCATCGACGAGCAGTACGGTGTTGCGCGCAAGATCCTGGAAGAAAACCGCGACAAGGTTGAAGTGATGACGTCGGCCCTGCTGGAATGGGAAACCATCGACGCAGACCAGATCAACGACATCATCGAAGGCCGTCCGCCGCGTCCTCCGAAGACGCCGCAAGGCCCGTCGGATTCGGCCGACACGCCGCCGACCACCGGCCTGGCGGCTGGCGGTAGCACGGCAGCAGCTGTCTGAGGTTTTTTGTCCTGAGTTATGGCAAATAACTTTCTTTGCGGGCGCTTCGAGTTTGATCTCGAGCGCCCGCTTGTCATGGGTATCGTCAATGTCACGCCGGATTCCTTTTCCGACGGCGGCCAGCACGACGATACGGATTCCGCAGTGGCGCATGCGCGCCAGTTGATCGAAGAAGGCGCGCACATCCTGGATCTGGGCGGCGAGTCCACGCGCCCTGGCGCGGACCCGGTCTCGGTGGCGGACGAACTGGACCGACTGCTGCCGGTGATCGAAGCGCTGCGCGATTGCGGCGTGCCGTTGTCCATCGATACCTTCAAGCCGGAAGTCATGCGCGCCACGCTGGATGCGGGGGCGGACATGATCAACGACATCTACGGATTCAGGCAGCCTGGCGCGATCGAGGCCGTGGCGCAATCGCGTTGCGGGCTATGCGTGATGCACATGAAGGGCGAGCCCCGCACGATGCAGGCCAGCCCGCCCGAATACACAGACCTGATCGGCGAGATCGGGCTTTTCCTGGGCGCGAGGGCGCAAAAGCTGCGTGCGGCCTGGATCGATCCCCGCCGTATCGTGCTGGATCCGGGCTTCGGTTTCGGTAAGACGGCGGACCAGAATTTTCAATTATTGCGCCGGCTATCCAGCCTGCGCAGCACGGGTTATCCATTGCTGATCGGCCTGTCGCGTAAAAACATGATCGGCCAGGCCACTGGCCGGCCCGTTGGCGACAGGTTGTCCGGCAGCATTGCCGCTGCCCTTGCCTGTGTGTCCCGGGGGGCTTCCATCGTGCGTGTGCATGATGTTGCCGCCACCGTGGATGCCCTTAAGGTATGGCACGCGGCTGAACAAGGAGCAATCAGTTCATGATTCGACGCAAGTATTTTGGTACGGATGGAGTGCGTGGCGAAGTCGGCGGTCCGGTGATCAACGCCGAATTCGCCCTGCGCCTGGGCTACGCGGCTGGCCGCGTGCTGGCGCGCGAACACGCGGCGCGCGGCGGTAGCCGCCCGCAAGTCGTGATCGGCAAGGACACCCGCATTTCGGGCTACATGCTGGAATCCGCCCTGGAAGCCGGCTTGTCGGCCGCAGGCATCGACGTGTTGCTGGCCGGGCCCATCCCGACGCCCGCCGTGGCCTACCTGACCCGGGCGCTGCGCCTGGTGGCAGGCATCGTCATCAGCGCGTCGCACAACCCGTACCAGGACAACGGCATCAAGTTCTTCTCGGCGCAGGGCATGAAGCTGCCCGACGAGATCGAAGCCGACATCGAAGCCGCGTTGGACGAGCCGCTGGGCTGCGTCTCCTCCGAGGGCTTGGGCCGCGCGCGCCGTATGGCCGATTCGCAGGGCCGCTACATCGAATTCTGCAAGAGCACGTTCCCCAACGATCTTGACTTGAACGGCATGACGATCGTGGTGGACGCCGCGCACGGCGCTGCCTACAACATCGCACCGCATGTGTTCCGGGAGTTGGGCGCCGAGGTGCATGCCATCGGCGTGCATCCCGACGGCTTCAACATCAACAAGGGCGTGGGTGCCTTGCACCCCGAAATGCTGGCCCAGGAAGTGAAGGCCCGTGGCGCCCAGCTAGGTATCGCGCTGGACGGCGACGCCGACCGCCTGCAGGTAGTGGATGGCGACGGCCGCATCTATAACGGCGACGAGCTGCTGTACGCGATCGTGCGTGAACGCATGCAGCGCAACAAGGTGGATGGCGTGGTTGGCACGCTGATGACCAACTTCGGTTTCGAGCGTGAGATGGAACGCCTGGGCGTGGGCTTCGAGCGCGCCAACGTGGGCGACCGCTACGTGCTGGAGCAGATGCAGTCGCGCGGTTGGCTGTACGGCGGCGAAAGCTCCGGCCATCTGCTATGCCTGGATTGCCATTCGACAGGCGACGGCATCATCGCCGCGCTGCAGGTGCTGACGGCGCTGCGCCGCAACAACGTGTCGATGGCGCAATGGGTCGGCGATCTGCGCATGTATCCGCAGAAGATGATCAACGTGCCGCTTGCCCCCGGCCAGGACTGGAAGACGCATGCCGGCCTGACCGCTGCGCGCAAGGCGGTCGAGGCCGAATTGGGCGGCCGGGGCCGCATCCTGATCCGCGCGTCGGGGACGGAACCGAAGTTGCGGCTGATGGTCGAAGCCGAGGATGAATCCCTTGCCGTGTCGTGCGCCGAGAAGCTTGCCGCCAGCCTGGGGTAAGCGCGATAGGCCTATTTGGACGAAAGCCACCCACCGTCAGCGGGGGTGGCTTTTGTGCATTCAAGGCCGGTATTCAATTGTAAAGTTTTGTCGAGATTTGCCTAAAGTTGACCTATCTCCCCCGAACTAAACTTCATAGTCACGTAACATATTGGTCAAGTCTTTGACATACAGGGCGTCCACACTGACTGGACTCTCTAGGAGCTTCGCGCAATGCTGGAACTAGCACGCATCAACCCAAGCCGTAATCCCGCCGAACCATTCACGGGCGCCGCCCCGAAGGTGCTGGCGGTCGGCCTGGCGCGCACAGCTGAAGAAATCGAGCAGATTCAGCGTCTGCGCTACGAGGTCTTCACTGAGGATATGGGCGTGGTATTTCCCGACGCCCAAGACGGTATCGAACATGATCGTTTCGATCCCTTCTGCGAACACCTGATGGTCCGCGAAATGGACACGGGCCGCATCGTCGGCACGTACCGGATCCTGACGCCTGAAAAGGCGCGGGAGGCGGGCGGGTACTACTCGCAATCCGAATTCGATCTATCGGGCCTGGGTTCGATCCGCGACAACCTGGTCGAAGTCGGCCGGTCGTGTACGCACGCCGACTACCGCAACGGCGCCGTCATCATGCTGCTCTGGTCCGGCCTGGCCGAGTACCTGCGCCGTGGCGGTTACGAGTACGTGCTGGGTTGCGCAAGCGTCAGCCTGCGCGACGATGGCGTGACCGCGGCGGAAGTCTGGCGCACGATTTCCAAGCAACTGCCGCTGGACAACGAGCCGCGAGTCGCGCCGCTGCACCGGTATCCGGTGGAAAAGCTGAACAGCTCGTTGCCGGCCCGCGTGCCGCCGCTGATCAAGGGTTACCTGAAGCTGGGTGCCAAGGTTTGCGGCGAACCCGCCTGGGACCCGGATTTCAATGCCGCGGACTTCCCGGTATTGCTGAAAATGGACCGCATGGACGAGCGCTACCGCCGTCACTTCGGTCTGGATCAGCCTGCGGCCGTCAACGGCCAGCGCTGATCATCATGCGCCGCCTGATCCGTCGTATGAAGATCAGATTGATACGGCGGGCCACGCGGCCCTTGCGCATGGAGCTCAAGCAGCTCCATCGCCAGACGGATCTGTCGCCGTTCTGAAGAAAAAAACGGGCGATGGCTTTGCAGCCATCGCCCGTTTTGTTTTTTGCCGCCAAGCCGCCTTTTCGCCGGCTTGACGGCTATCCGATCAGAATTCCAGCAATTCGAACGAAAACCCCACCTTGTTCCATTCCGCTTCTTCCGCACGCAGCGTGAAGTCGCTTAACGGGTGCTGGGCCAGCCATTCGCGGTTGACGCGCACCACGATGGAGTTGTCGCGAACTGAGGCGGTCAGCGGCAGCGGTTCGATTTCGCCGCGGCGGCGGAACAGCAGGACGGCCAGGCGCAGGCTCAGGATGGCTTTCCACTGCGGACGCGTGCGGATCAGCGGTTCCAGCTTGGTCAGCTTGCCCTGATGGCCCAGTGCCAACAGGGCCAGCAACTGCTGGTCGGCGCGGGAGAAGCCCGGCATGTCGGCGTTTTCCAGCACGTACGCCGTGTGCTTGTGATACGCGTTGTGCGCGATGGACAGGCCCACCTCGTGCAGGTCCGCGGCCCATCCCAGGGCCGGGCGCAGCTCGGCGCGCTCAGGGCCTTCGGGGAACATGGCGTCGAACAGCGTCAATGCAGCGTGGCGCACGCGGCGGGCCTGGTTCACGTCGACGTGGTACCGCTTCATGAACTGGCGCACCGATTCGTCGCGCTTGTCGTGTTCGTCGTCGCGGCCCAGCAGGTCATACAGCACGCCCAGGCGCAGCGCGCCGTCGCCCGTGTGCATGACCTCGATGCCCAGTTCATCGAACAGTGCGCTCATGATGGCCAGCCCGCCAGGCAGCACGTCGGAGCGTTCGATCTTGATGCCCGGCAGTTCGGATGGGATGACCCGGCCCGAACGCACGATGCGGTCTTTCAGCTTGGCCAGGCCCGCGCGGGTAATGCCGCGGTCGGAGAAGCGGCTTTCAGTCAGGATCGCGAACAGCGCCTTGGCAGTGCCGGAAGAGCCATAGGCCTCTTTCCAGCCCATCTTGCGGTACTGCTTGGCAATGACTTCAATTTCGCGCCGGGCGGCCAGTTCGGCCTGCTTCATCTGGTGCGCATCCACCACGCCGTCCGAGAAGAACTGGCGGCTGTAGCTGACGCAGCCCATGTACAGCGAGGACATCAGACCGGGTTCGTGTCCCTTGCCGATGATGACTTCGGTTGAACCGCCGCCGATGTCGATGACCAGCCGCTTGTTGGGCGAGGGGGGCAGGGTGTGGACCACGCCCGAGAAGATCAGGCGGGCCTCTTCGCGGCCGGCGATGACTTCGATGGGAAAGCCCAGGGCGGCTTCGGCGCGCGGCAGGAAGTCCCGCGTGTTGCGGGCGACCCGGAAGGTATTGGTAGCAACCGCGCGGACGCGATTGGGGTGGAAACTGCGCAGGCGGTCGCCAAAACGTTCCAGGACGGCGATGGCGCGTTCAATGGCGTCGTCGCCAAGGCGCTTTTCGGCATCCAGGCCGGCGGCAAGCCGGACGGTTTCCTTGAGACGATCGATCTGATAGATCTGGGGCGTACCGTCCTGTTGAACGATGCGTCCGATGGAGAGGCGGAAGCTGTTGGACCCGAGGTCCACCGCGGCCAGAAGTTGATCCATGCGGCTCGTAATATAGGCTTTGAGGTGGCCTGATTATAGAGACCCCATATGACAGTGCCCTGAGCTACGGGTTTTCGCTTATGGAACAGGGGCTTGGCGGAAACCGGGCGTGCGCTATACGTCCCGATTTTGGCGTACGCTACGGATTTGGCGTCGTGTCATAGAACCGTCACTTATTTGCAGTAAAACTCCACGCTCCCCCTACGTATGGAATCCGGTATGCCCACACGCCCGCCTGGCGAGCCCTTGCTCATGAATCGCGAGTTGTCGCTGCTCAAATTCAACGACCGTGTGCTGGCGATGGCGGAAAATCCGAAGACGCCTTTGCTGGAACGCCTGCGGTACGTGTGTATCGTCAGTTCGAATCTGGACGAGTTCTTCGAGATCCGGATCTCCAGCCTGAAAGAGCAGCAGCGCCAGTCGCCCAATATGGTTGGCCCCGACGGCATGACGCCCGACCAGGCGTTCGAAAACGTCCAGCAGGCGGTGCACGCCCTGGTTGCGCGCCAGTACAACTTGCTGAACGACGAGATCCTGCCGGCCATGCAGGCCGAGGGCATCACCTTGCATCACGCATCCGAATGGAACGCCGAGCAGCAGGAGTGGGCGCGCGACGTGTTCAACCGCGACGTGATGCCGCTCTTGACCCCGATCGGGTTGGACCCGGCGCACCCGTTTCCCCGCGTCTACAACAAGAGCCTGAATTTCATCGTGTCGCTGGCCGGGGCCGATGCCTTCGGCCGCCAGGCATCGATTGCGGTGGTGCAGGCGCCGCGCGCGCTGCCGCGCCTGATCAAGATGCCGCCGGCGCTGTCCGGCCACCCCGAAGGTTTCATCCTGCTGACCTCCTTGCTGCGCGCCTTCGTGGGCGAGCTGTTCCCGGGGCTGGAGATGCTGGGCTGCTACCAGTGGCGGGTCACGCGCAACAGCGACCTGTTCGTGGACGAGGAAGAAGTCACCAACCTGCGCCATGCGCTGCAGGGCGAGCTGTCGCAGCGCAACTTTGGCGCCGCCGTGCGGCTGGAAATCGACAAGCTGACGCCCGTTGAACTGGAAACCTTCCTGCAACGCGAGTTTTCGCTGACGGCCCAGGACACGTACCGCGTGCCGGGGCCGGTGAACCTGTCGCGCCTGATGCAGCTGTGCAATTCGGATCTGCGGCCCGATCTGCTGTTCCCGGACTACCGTGCGCCGGTGCCGGCCCCCTTCGACCGGGTGGGCGACAAGCCGTCCGAGTTGTTCGAAGCCGTGGCCGAGCAGGATCGCCTGCTGCACCACCCCTACCAGTCGTTCCAGCCCGTCATCGACTTCCTGACGGCGGCCGCGCTGGATCCGGACGTCATGGCGATCAAGCAGACCATCTACCGCACCGGCGAGGATTCCGAGCTGATGAAAATCCTGCTTGCCGCCGCGCGCGCCGGCAAGGAAGTGACGGTGGTGGTGGAACTGATGGCGCGCTTTGACGAGCAGACCAACATCAACTGGGCGTCCAAGCTGGAAGAGGTGGGCGCGCACGTGGTGTACGGCGTCGTGGCGCACAAGACCCACGCCAAGATGGCGGTGGTGCTGCGCCGCGAAAATGGCCGCCTGCGCCGCTACGCGCACTTGGGCACGGGCAATTACCACCCGCGCACGGCCAGGCTGTACACCGACTTCGGGCTGCTGACCGCGGACCCGAAGCTGTGCGAGGACATGGACAAGGTGTTCGCGCAACTGACCGGGCTGGGCGCGCGCCGTTCGCTCAAGGCCCTGATGCAGTCGCCGTTCACCATGCACGACGGGATGGTGGCGCTGATCCGCGCCGAGGCCCGCGCGGCCAAGGCGGGCAAGCGTTCGCGCATCATGGCCAAGATGAATTCGCTGCTGGAAGAGCAGATCATCGAAGAGCTCTACAAGGCCAGCCAGGCTGGCGTGAAGATCGACTTGATCGTGCGCGGCGTCTGCGCGCTGCGGGCCGGCGTGCCGGGGCTGTCCGAGAACATCCGGGTGCGCTCCATCGTAGGGCGCTTCCTGGAGCATTCGCGGGTGTTCTATTTCTATGCGGACGGCGAGGAAACGGTTTACCTGTCGTCGGCGGACTGGATGGACCGCAACTTCTTCCGCCGTGTGGAAATCGCTTTCCCGATCTATGACAAGACCTTGAAGAAGCGCGTGGTCGACGAGGCGTTCACGTATGCGCTGCGCGACAACCAGCTGGCCTGGCAGCAGCAGCCGGATGGCGATTACGCCCGGGTCAAGAGCCGCCGCGAACCTTTCAACCTGCATCTGTACCTGATGCAGAAACTGGGCGTGTAACCGAGCAAGCTGTCACACGGGGAATCGTCCCTGAATATCGCGGCCACCCCGTTTTTCAGGGTGGCCGCGGTGTTTTTCGGGCGGAGAAATGGTGTCGCATGAAGCGTATGTGACTGTCACTATCTTGTCACGTTGGGCTTCTAAGATGCGAGGGTCGCTGAAAGACAGGCACCGAAAAAGCCTGACCAGACTCCTCCAACGAGCACAGAAGGAACCCTGATGTTCAAACGTGTCTTCAAACAAGTTTCCCTGGGCGTCGCGCTGAGCGCCGCCGTTTTCGCCGTCCAGGCTGCCGATGTGACCGGCGCCGGCGCATCGTTCCCGTACCCCATCTACGCCAAGTGGGCTTCCGACTACAAGGCTGCCACCAACAACGCGGTCAACTACCAGTCGATTGGTTCGGGCGGCGGCCAGCAGCAGATCATCGCCAAGACCGTCGATTTCGGCGCTTCGGACGATCCCATGAAGGCGGCTGACCTGGAAAAGAACGGCCTGCTGCAATTCCCGGCCGTGATCGGCGGTACCGTGGCTGTGGTTAACGTCGACGGCGTCGAGCCGGGCAAGCTGAAGCTGTCGGGCCCCGTGCTGGCCGACATCTTCCTGGGCAAGATCAAGAAGTGGGACGACAGCGCCATCAAGGCCCTGAACCCCGACGTCAAGCTGCCCTCGGCCGACATCATCGTCGTGCACCGTTCGGACGGCTCGGGCACCACCTTCGGCTGGACCAACTACCTGTCCAAGGTGTCGGCTGACTGGAAGTCGCAAGTCGGTGAAGGCAAGGCCGTCAAGTGGCCCACCGGTCAAGGCGGCAAGGGCAACGAAGGCGTCGCCGCCTACGTCGGCCAGCTGAAGAACTCGATCGGCTACGTGGAATACGCCTACGCCAAGCAGAACAAGCTGGCCTGGACGCAGCTGCAGAACAAGGAAGGCAAGTTCGTTCAGCCGGAGCAGAAGGCATTCGCCGCTGCGGCCGCCAACGCCGACTGGAAGAGCGCGCCGGGCATGGGCGTGGTCCTGACCGACGAGCCGGGTGCCGATTCGTGGCCCGTCACCGCCGCCACCTTCATCCTGATCCACAAGTCGCAAGACAAGCCGGCTCAGGGCAAGGCCGTGCTGGAGTTCTTCGACTGGGCGTTCAAGAACGGCGCCAAGTCGGCTGAAACGATGGACTACGTGCCGCTGCCGGAAGCCGTCACCAAGGAAATCCGCGCCGCTTGGGGCGAAGTGAAGGCTGCCGACGGCAAGGCCGTCTGGAAGTAGGATGGGTGTAGCGCGCGGGGAGCTCTGGCAAGAACGCAGATCTCTCAGCGCGCGTAACCCATCAAGCAGCCGTCCCAGCCATTCTGCCTGTCAGAAGAACCGGGGCGGCTAGCCGCAAGCCCCCGATGTTTCCCCTCAGTTTCCCAAGGAAAGTCCATCCATGAGCGCGGTAATGGATAATAGTGTGCCGCTTTCGCCCAGCGTGGCGGACTCCGTGACTACCGGCACGCCTTCGCCTATGAAGCAAAATAAAAATGCGCTGATGGATGCGCTTTTCAAGAATCTGACCCGCCTGTTCGCCTTCCTGGTGTTCATCCTGCTGGCGGCGATTCTCGTATCCCTGATCTACGGCAGCCGCGAATCGCTGGCCAAATATGGCCTGTCGTTCCTGTGGCTGAACGACTGGGATCCCGTCAATCAGAACTACGGCGCCGTGGTGCCGATCATCGGCACGCTGCTGACCTCGGCCATTGCGCTGATCATCGCGGTGCCCGTCTCGTTCGGCATCGCCATCTTCCTGACCGAGTTGTCGCCGACCTGGCTGCGCCGCCCGCTGGGCACCGCCGTGGAAATGCTGGCCGCGATCCCGTCGATCATCTACGGCATGTGGGGCCTGTTCGTCTTCGTGCCGGTGTTCCAGCAGTACGTGCAGCCCTTCCTGATCGCCACCCTGGGCAGCGTGCCCGTCATCGGGGGCATCTTCGCGGGCCCGCCGTTCGGCATCGGCATCTTCACGGCTGGCCTGATCCTGTCGATCATGATCATCCCGTTCATCGCCGCGGTGATGCGCGACGTGTTCGAACTGGTGCCGGCGATGCTGAAGGAATCGGCCTACGGCCTGGGCAGCACGACCTGGGAAGTGATGTGGCGCGTGGTACTGCCCTTCACCAAGTCGGGCGTCATCGGCGGCATCATGCTGGGCCTGGGCCGCGCGCTTGGCGAGACGATGGCAGTCACGTTCGTGATCGGCAACGCCTTCAAGTGGTCCGGTTCGCTGTTCTCTCCAGGCAACTCGATCGCGTCGGCCTTGGCCAACGAATTCAATGAAGCGGGCGGCATCCAGAAGTCGGCGTTGCTGGAACTGGGCCTGATCCTGTTCCTGATCACGACGATCGTGCTGGCCCTGGCCAAGGTGCTGCTGGTTCGCCTGTCTGCCGGCGAAGGCAAGAAGACCTGACCCGACGCGAGCACAAGGAAAAGATCATGGCTGTATCCGTACTCAATATGCAGAATGGCATCTACCGCCGGCGCCGCGTGGTCAACCGCATCATGCTGGCGGTGTCCCTCGGAACCCTGGGGTTTGGCCTGTTCTGGCTGTTCTGGATCATTCTGACGCTGCTGACCAAGGGCGCGCCCGCGCTGTCGTACACGCTGTTCACCGAGATCACGCCGCCGCCGGGGCAAACCGGCGGCCTGATCAACGCGATCTTCGGCAGCGTGGTCATGGCGGGCGTGGGCACGTTGATCGGCACGCCGGTCGGCATCCTGGCCGGCACCTACCTGGCGGAATACGGCCAGCGCGGCTGGCTGGCTCCCGCGACGCGCTTTTTGAACGACGTGCTGCTGTCGGCGCCGTCCATCATCATCGGCCTGTTCATCTACGCCGTGTACGTGGCGCAGGTGGGGCACTACTCCGGCTGGGCGGGGGCGCTTGCGCTGTCCATCCTGGTGATTCCGGTGGTGGTGCGCACGACCGACAACATGCTGCTGCTGGTCCCCAACAGCCTGCGCGAAGCCGCGGCGGCGCTGGGTTGCCCCAAGTGGCGCATGATCACGCTGGTGTGCTATCGCGCCGCCAAGACCGGCATCATCACCGGCGTGCTGCTGGCCATTGCCCGGATCTCGGGCGAGACCGCGCCGCTGCTGTTCACCGCGCTGTCCAACCAGTTCATGTCGTTCAACATGAATGCGCCGATGGCCAACCTGCCGGTCGTGATCTACCAATACGCCGCCAGCCCCTTCAAGGACTGGAACGACCTGGCCTGGGCCGGGGCCACGCTGATTACGTTGCTGGTGCTGGGCATCAACATCATTGCCCGCAACATGTTCCGCAAGTAAAGATCGCTTTGCCGGCGCGCATGGCGCGCCGGAGCCAAGGGAAAAGAAATGGAAAACACCGCTACCGCCGTCAAGAACAAGATCGAGGTCAAGAACCTGAACTTCTACTACGGCAAGTTCCATGCGATCCGCAATGTGAACATGTCGATCCAGGAGAAGAAGGTCACGGCCTTCATCGGCCCGTCGGGCTGCGGCAAGTCGACGCTTCTGCGCACGTTCAACCGCATGTTCGAGCTCTACCCGGGCCAGCGCGCCGAAGGCGAAATCATGCTGGACGGCGAAAACCTGCTGACCACCAAGACCGATATTTCACTGATCCGCGCCAAGGTCGGCATGGTGTTCCAGAAGCCCACGCCGTTCCCGATGAGCATCTACGACAACATCGCCTTCGGCGTGCGCCTGTTCGAACGCCTGTCCAAGGGCGAGATGGACGAGCGCGTGGAATGGGCGCTGAGCAAGGCCGCGCTGTGGAACGAAGTGAAGGACAAGCTGCATCAAAGCGGCAACAGCCTGTCGGGTGGCCAGCAACAGCGCCTGTGCATCGCGCGCGGCGTGGCCATCAAGCCGGAAGTGCTGCTGCTGGACGAGCCGTGCTCGGCGCTTGACCCGATCTCCACCGCCAAGATCGAAGAGCTGATCGCCGAACTGAAGAACGACTACACGGTCGTGATCGTGACGCACAACATGCAGCAGGCGGCCCGCTGCTCGGACTACACCGCCTACATGTACCTGGGCGAGTTGATGGAATTCGGCCAGACCGACCAGATCTTCGTGAAGCCTTCGCGCAAGGAAACCGAAGACTACATCACGGGCCGTTTCGGCTGATCGCGATTCGGATCGGTTCCTGATGCAAAACGGCGCGCCTGATGGGCGCGCCGTTTTGCATTGGGGGCAGGGTGGAATCAGGAACGCTGCAAGGCTGCCTTGGCGCCCTGGTGGGTGGATTCCGCCCGCGGATTGCCGGCGTAGCGGGCGGGGATCAAGACCACGCACACCGCCGCCAGCACGGCCGCGCACGAGAACGCGATGAAGTTCCAGGCCAGCGGCAGCTGCAGGCCGGCCAGGTAGCCGCCGACGATCGGGCCGCTCATGGCGCCGATGCGGGCGAACGACAGCGCCCAGCCCGTTGCCGCCCCGCGGGCGTGCGCCGGGTAGTAGCCCGCCAGATAACCCGTCAGGATCAGCGACGAGGAAATGCTGCCCACGCCAGCCAGCGCCACCCACAGGTAGTTCACGACCAACGGATTGTTGTAGGTCAGGCAATAGATGCCCACGGCGCCCACCAGGAAGAACAGGGCGACGATCTTGCGCGGCTCGGTCTTGTCGGCGAACTGGCCCAGCACCAGGCCGCCGATGGCGGACGCCAGGCTGAACACCAGCAGGAAGGACAGGCTGGAGCCCAGGTCGTAGCCGTTCTTGCGCATGATCTGCGGCAGCCACGTGTTCAGGCCATAGACCAGCATCATGCCCAGGAACAGGGCGCCCCAGAAGCACAGGGTGGCGCGCAAGTGGCGCGGCGAGAACACTGCCGCCATCACGTCGCGCCACGTGGCTTTGTCGCCTGTGACCTCGCGGGGGCGGAACGGATCCAGCGACACGATGCCCAGGCGCTGCGCTTGTGCGCGCGCGCCGGCTTCGTCGCCCTTGGCCAGCAGGTACTCCAGCGATTCCGGCAACAGCTTGGCCAGCACCGGCACCAGCAGCAAGGGCAGGGCGCCCACGGCGATGACCGAACGCCAGCCCCAATGGCTGAGCAGCGCCATCGCCACCGCGGCCGCGCACAGGATGCCCAGCGAATAACCCGAGTACATCACGCCATAGTTGAAACCGCGTTTAGCGGGTGGAGAATATTCGATGGTCAGTGCGGCAGCCACCGGGATCACGCCGCCCAGGCCGAGTCCGCCGATAAAGCGGAACGTCGCGAACCAGGCGGGCGTGGGCGCCCAGGCCGCGCCGATCATCGTCAGCGAAAACAGGCTGACGCAGGCCAACAGCATGCGGCGGCGCCCTAGCAGGTCGCTCAGCGTGCCGACCGCGAACGAGCCCAGGAACATGCCCGCCAACGCGTAGCTGCCCAGCATGCCCAGTTGTATCGAAGACAGGTTCCAGTTCTTGTCGTCGGCCAATGCCGGCAGCACCGCCCCCATCACGCCCACGTCGTAGCCCTCGAAAAGGATGGCCAGCCAGCAGACGAACAGCACGGTATAGGTGGTCCGCCGGGGCGCGGCCCAGTCGGATGGAGCGGAGGCGTTTGCCATGTGTTTCCCGATGGATGTCTATGCGTGTTTTTGCCCGAAGGCGGCCTCTGGTCATGCGCCAGAGGCCGCAATTAATTTAGGCTTGAACTATATAGGTGTCAATCAGGAGATTGCCGGAAGGCAGGCTGGCTGGGGCCGATGGGCGGTGACGGCTCCCCGCCCGGGTGGGATTCTGGTATAGTTGCCACCCTTCGGGGCGTAGCGCAGCCTGGTAGCGCATCTGCTTTGGGAGCAGAGGGTCGTGAGTTCGAATCCCACCGCCCCGACCAATACATGAAAGGCCGTCAGTGATAGCAATCACTGACGGCCTTTTGTCGTTCGGGAAGCCGGGCGGCGGCGTAAGGCGCTTAGCGGGTCGCGTCGGGCAGCCGAGACCAGATCGCCTCAGCTACGACCGACGGCGAGATGCCGTCCATGCCTGGGCCACCAGACGGTTCAAGTGGGTGCAAACAGGGGGCGTAACGCATGACGGGGCTGCATCCGAACAGTCCAATCGTCGGGACGTTATGGGCCACTGCGATATGCATGCCCATGCTGTCATTGGTGGCAAAGGCCAGGGTGCGTGCGATAAGCGCCTGGCTTACGCAAATGTCCGTGGCGTCTTGCGTGATGTCGAGCACGCGGATCGATGGCGGCAAGGCCGCGCGGATCTCTTGCGCGATGTGCCGTACATCGCTGGCACCGCACAGCAGAAACGCCAGCTCAGGGTCGCGCTCGTGCAGGATTCGGGCGACCTGCGCAAAGGCCTGCGCCGCATAGCGCCGCTTTTCCGCAGAGGCGTTCAAACCAAAGCCGACCATCCGCGGGAGCCCTTGCGTGAGGCGCGCGGCGGCAGTGATGGCATCCGGAGCGATTTCGAGCGAGGGATAGCAGGCCTCGTACGGGCAGCCCACCTTGCGCAACATCGCCGGCAGCCAGGTGTGGGTATCGGGATGCGGCGTGCCCTTGCGGCGCACCCAAACCTGTTCCGTAAGCCAACGCGAAAAATGCGGATGATGCCAGCGCAGAAAGCCGACGCGCCGCGGGATGCCAGCCAGACGGGCGGCGGCCGCCACATGCGAGCGGAACGTAAACAGGAAAAGCGCGTCGTAGGATCCGGCCGCCAATACGCTGCTTATTTGCGCGATGCGCGTTCGGCCCTGCAACTTGCTGGCTTCTTTCAGCGGGACGACTTCTTTTACGTAGGGCTGGGCCCGGAACAGCGCCAGCGATGACTCCTGCTGCGTCATCAGCAGCGTGACGGGAGCTCCTGCGTAGTCGGCCAGGGCACGCACGAAAACCATATTGAGGATGCCATCGCCAATTCCCCCGGAAATGTAAATGGCAAGATTGCTTGGCGCACATCCATCCACCGTCGATCCGTCCATATCGCTTGCCTGTGTAAGAGGATGACACCACTACGCCGGCTTGAACCGTACACCCTTAGGTGTCTGTTTGGCGGCAAATGCTGTTGCTGGGCAACGGCGTGCTCCGTGTTGGATTCATGCATGGAATATTGATCCAACGGGCGTGGATTGTCGCTGATTTTCTACGCGCCGAGCCCGGCCTGGCGCGTATTCCGCAGATAAGGAAACAACGGGTTTTCCCGGGATGCGGTTTCGAAGCTATTCGCTTATGTGGTTGAACTGGACCGATTCCGGCGCGATGCCGCCCTGGCGAAGCCGACTGTCAAGATCTTCCTGCGCGCCGTCCCCGCTCTTCATTGAGGGCAGTTCCAGCCAATTCGCCAGCTCCCGCTTTGCCTGCGTCGTTTCCGAGATACTGCCGTTGACGAGCGCCACACTTTCTCCGCCGTCAAGTTTTCGATAGGTGATTTGCGTTTTCATCTTCTCTCCTAAGGCGCCGGGCGCGTGGTTATGCTTACGTCCGCCACGAGTATTGGGGACGCTGCACGGTTTCCATGCTCAGCAAGTATTGTTCCGCGCCCGCGGGGCAACGCTTGACCCTCACGTAACGTCATGTCCGACAGTTCGTTTTGCGCCATCAACGGAGGAATTCATGCGGCTGAAAGTAGGAGAACTGGCTCGGCGTAGCGGATTGACCGTCCGCACGCTGCACCACTATCACGCGATCGGTTTGCTGACGCCTTCGGCGCGCGCCGACAACGGCTACCGGCTATACGGCCGCGACGATATCGCCCGACTGCACCAGATTCAGGCACTGCGTCGTTTCGGCTTGCCCTTGGCGGAAATCGGCGCCTACCTGGACCAGCCCGCCACGCCCTTGGACGCGATCATTTCGAAACAGATCGCGATGCTCGATCGCCAGATTCAGCAGGCCGCGAGGCTGCGCGAACGCCTGGCGCAACTGCAACGCCAGTTGGCGGACGGCACGGAGCCCGAGCTGGTCGATTGGCTATCGACTTTGGAGATGATGAGCATGTACGACAAGTATTTTTCGCCGGATGAGCTGGCCCGTCTGCCGATGTACACCCGCAGCCCCGAGGGGGACGCGGATTGGATCGCGCTGATCGGGCAAGTGCGGCAGCAGATTGAGCAGGGCGCTGCGCCGGAGGATGCCGGGCCACGAGAACTGGCGCAGCGCTGGATGACGCTGCTGCTGCGAGACACCAACGGCGATCCCCGTCTGCTGGTGAAGCTGAACCAGATGCACGAGCAGGAGCCCGCGATGCAGGCGCACATCGGCATTTCGCCTGCGATGCGCGACTATGTGCTGCGCGCCTTCTCGGAAGGCAAGCTGCGCTGCTACGAAAAATATCTAACGGCTGAAGAAGCGCGATTCATGCGGGCGCATTACTACGACCGTATCGGCGAATGGCCGACGCTGATCGCGCAGGTCCGCGATGCCATCGACGCCGGCCAGGCGCCGGACTCCGCCGTCGGGCTTGAGCTTGCGCGGAAATGGATGGCGCTCTTTTGCACGTACGCCGGCAACGATCCCGCCACACACGCAAAGTTCCGGCAGGCGCTCATGACCGACCCGGACCTGACGGCGGGCACCTGGGCCGATGACGCGACGCTGGCGTTCATGCGACGGGCGATGGGCGCGTTGGCGGCGGCGCGTTGACCTCGGTCTGCGCGGGATAAGGCATACTGCGCGACGCCAGGCGCAACCCTGCGCGCGAGACGCTTTCGGCGTGTCGCGCGCCGCGTCCGATGGCGTTGCGCTGCCAGCGCAGAGATAAAAAAGGTCGCGCCGTTCGATGCGCGACGTCGTCAACGAGGAGAGAGGGATGACGAAGCAGTCCAGGATTCATGCTGTGTGCCGCCAGGTCGGCAGGGCGTTGTTGCCGGCCGCTCTGGCGGCGGGCTTGATTGCCGCGCCGGCCGCACATGCCGACGAGTATCCATCGCAGCCGATCAAGCTGATCGTGCCGTTCGCGGCAGGCGGCGGCAACGACGGGATTGCGCGTCTATTGGGGCAGTTGCTGTCCGACGGTCTGAAGCAGCCCGTGGTGGTCGAGAACCGTCCCGGGGCGGGCGGCAAGCTGGGCGTGGAGCAGGGCCTGCGGGCTGCCCCGGACGGCTATACCTTGACCTTGATTTCCAATAGCTATTCGGTCAACCCCAGCCTGTACAAGCTGCCGTTCGATCCGGTGGGCGACATGACGCCGATCGGGATGATTGCGCGCGCGCCGTTCTTCGTGTCCGTCAATCCCAAGGTGCCGGTGGAGACCTTGGGTGAACTCGTCGCGCTGGCCAAGAAGAAACCCGGTGTGCTGACATATGCATCGTCGGGCACGGGCGGCATTTCGCACTTGGCGACGGAGGCCTTCCTGAAGACGGCGGGGATTTCCATGATCCACGTCCCGTACAAGGGGTCGGCGCCGGCATTGACCGATACGGTATCCGGCCAGGTCGATGCGATGCTGACGACCGCGGGCTCGACCTTGCCTTATCGCGCGGACAACCGCCTGAAAGTGCTGGCGGTGACGCTGCCCCAGCGCGTCTCGTCGGCGCCGGATATTCCGACGGTACGCGAGGCAGGTGTGCCGTATGACGTGACGGTGTGGTACGGAATTATTGCACCCAAGGGCGTGCCGCCCGCCATCCAGGCCAAGCTCAATGCGGCAATCAATGCTGCCGTCGTGCTGCCCGAGATGGCGGATCGATTGAAGGCGACGGGCGAGGCGGCCGCGCCAGGCAGCCCCGAGGACTTCCGCGACCAGATCGTGAAAGAGATCTCGCTTTGGGGCGATGTGGTGCGTGAGGCGGGCGTTACCGTCAACTGATGCGTGAGCCGGGCGCGGCCTTGAATGCCGCCGCCTTGGTCCGCAAACGCCGATTCCCTACTGGGCAGTCTCAAAAACGTAAGTCTGGCCGGACCCCTGGGACGGGTTGTACAGGGGGCACCATCCGTTTACCGGGGCAACGGTGCAGTACCGGTTCTGCCCGTACACCTGGGCGACTTTCCAGGTTTGCGTGTTGTCGGTGCGTTCAAGCAGATACTGCATCCGCACCCCCCGTTCTTTCTTGTCCCGTTCATCGATGTTCATCGTATAACCCGGGGTAGGCGGCGTGGTGTTTCGGACGTGAGCCACGACGAACGCGCGGGTGTCGGATTGGACATCGACGTTCACCACCTCGCGCTCGTAGCTTTGCGTGTCGCATTTTTCTTCGCCTGCCCGATTGGCCGAGAGCGCTTGCGTCGACAGCTCGCCCAGCGTCGAGCGGAACGGGCGGTACAACTCGGCCAATTCCTTGCAGACGGAGGCCGCGTATCGCTCTTCCTCGTCGCGGACGTGCCACCAGGACTTCACGGCGGCGTCGGGGGTGTTGGCCGCGATCTTCAATTGCGGCGTGGCTGCCTGCAGGCGGTTCCAAGGCGATTCTTCTTTGGAGCAGCCGGCCAACACAATGGCCAGCGCCACCAGCAATGCAGGTTTTGTCACAACTACGGGTCCGGTAATGTAGGGTGGCGTCATGATACCGCTTTCGAAATAAGCCCTCGGCACTGCCCACGCTTTACGGAGCTGCCGAGGCGGTTTTCGCCCAAGGGGGATCGTGTTAATCTTTGTCCTATGACAATGTTGTGTCGCCGAGGCTCAAACCGTGAACGCTGAAAAGACCGCCGATATCTCCCAGACGCAGCCGCTGCACGACCTGCACAACCGCTGGCCCGAAGCGGAATCGGTCGAGGATTTCCGCCATAACCTGGCGGCGGTGCATGCGCGCATCGCGGCGGCGTGCGGCCGGGTAGGGCGTGATCCCGCCAGCGTGCGCCTGTTGCCCGTCAGCAAGACCAAGCCCGAGGCCAGCATCCGGCTGGCCCATGCTGCCGGCTGCCGCTTGCTGGGTGAGAACAAGCCGCAGGAGGCATTCCGCAAATGGGAGGCCACGCAGGACCTGCATGATCTGCAATGGTCCGTGATCGGCCACTTGCAGACCAACAAGGCCAAGCTGGTGGCGCGCTTTGCCAGCGAATTCCAGGCGCTGGACAGCCTGCGTGTGGCCGAGGCACTGGAGCGGCGCTTGCAGGCCGAAGGCCGCGCGCTGGATGTGTTCGTGCAGGTGAACACGTCGGGCGAGGCCAGCAAGTACGGCCTGCATCCCGACGACGTGCCGGCCTTCCTGCGTGCGCTGCCCGGGTTCCCGGCGCTGCGCGTGCGCGGACTGATGACGCTGGCGCTGTTCTCGGCCGAGGCCGAACGGGTGCGCCAGTGTTTTGTCCTGTTGCGCAATCTGCGCGATCAACTGCGGCAGGATGCGCCTGCGGGCATATCGCTGGACGAGCTGTCGATGGGCATGTCCGGCGATTTCGAGATCGCCATTGAAGAGGGCGCGACCGTCGTGCGGGTGGGCCAGGCGATCTTTGGCGCACGGGCTCTGCCCGACAGCCACTATTGGCCGACTGCGCAAGATGACGGCGCCGATTCGTGAGCGCTGCCGGCTGCCCTTGATGCGCCTGGCGCGCAACCCTCCTTTGTTTGAAAGGTCCCGACATGACCCGAAGCGCCGTTGCGATCCGTCATCTTCATTTTGAAGACCTGGGCACGCTGGAGCCGCTGCTGCGCGAGCGCGGCTACGCCGTGCGCTACGTGGATGCGACCACGCAGGAATTGCGTACGCTTGATGCGCTGGCGCCCGACCTGCTGATCGTCCTGGGCGGGCCGATCGGCGCGTTCGACGACGCGACCTATCCGTTCGTCAAAGACGAACTGGCCTTGGTGCAGCGCCGTCTGGCCGCGGGCGCGCCGATCCTGGGCATCTGCCTGGGCGCGCAGTTGATGGCGCGCGCGCTGGGCGCCCGGGTCTATCCGCTGGGCGTCAAGGAAATCGGTTTCGGACCGCTGCAGTTAAGCGAGGAGGGCCGCGAATCCCCGCTGGCGCTATTGGGCGACACGCCGGTGCTGCATTGGCATGGCGACCAGTTCGACATTCCTGCGCGGGCCTCGCGGCTGGCCGGGACGTCGATCGGGCAAAACCAGGCGTTCTCGCTGGGCGACGCCGTGCTGGGGCTGCAATTCCATCTGGAGGCCGATACCCGCTCGATGGAACGCTGGCTGGTCGGCCATGCCTGCGAACTGGGGCAGGCAGGCCTCGACCCGCGCACGCTGCGGGCCCAGGCGGAGGAGGTGCAAGCGCGTCTGGCCGGTGCGTCGCGCGCGGTGTTCCAGGCGTGGCTGGATGGGATAGAAGGCTAGGCCGGCAGATAGTCGCGGCCGCGGCGGCGGGCTTGGGCGCCGCCGCAAGCCGGCGATAATCGCGTGACGCGCACTCAGGCCACGCAGTCCACGTAATAGCGCAAGTTCCCGTCGTCGTCCCGCAGTTCCACGAATCCGTGGATGTCGGTGCCGAAGCCCGGGCAGGACCGGTTGAGCTCGCGCGAGAACTTCAGGTAATCGACGATGCTCCGGTTGAAGACCTCGCCCGGGATCAGCAGTGGAATGCCGGGCGGGTAAGGGGTGATCAGGCTGGTGGTGATGCGGCCTTCCAGGTGGTCGATTTCGACGCGCTCGGTCTTGCGATTGGCGATGTGCGCATAGGCGTCGCTGGGCTTCATGGCGGGCACCGCTTCCTTCGTGTACATCTCGGTCGTCAAGCGCGCGATGTCGCTCTTGGCGTAGATCCGGTGCACGTGCTGGCACAGGTCGCGCAGGCCCATTTCCTCGTAGCGCGGATACTTCCGGCAGAACTCCGGCAGGATGCGCCACATCGGCACGTTGCGGGCGTAGTCGTCCTTGAACTGCTGCAACGCCGTGACCAGCGAACTCCAGCGGCCCTTCGTGATGCCGATGGTGAACATGATGAAGAAGCTGTAGAGGCCGGTCTTCTCGATGATTACGCCGTGTTCGGCCAGGAATTTTGTCACGATGGACGCCGGGATTCCGTCGGCGGCGAAACGGCCGTCCATGTCCACCCCGGGCGTGACGATCGTGGACTTGATGGGGTCGAGCATGTTGAAGCCGCTGGCAAGCGGGCCGAAGCCGTGCCACGCGTCATCGTCGCTCTCGTCCGAAATAATCCACTGCGCCGCGCTGCCGATGCCTTCCGCTTCAAGTTCGTCCGGTCCCCACACCGTGAACCACCAGTCGTCCGCCGTGAATTGTTCGCCGACCTGCCGCATCGCGCGCCGGAAATCCAGCGCTTCGATGATGCTCTCTTCGACCAGGGTCTGGCCGCCGGGCTGCTCCATCATCGCTGCCGCCACGTCGCAACTGGCGATGATGGCGTACTGCGGCGACGTGGAGGTGTGCATCAGGTAGGCCTCGTTGAACAAGTGGCGGTCAAGCCTGCGCGTGGCCGAGTCCTGCACCAGGATGTGGCTGGCCTGGCTGATGCCCGCCAGCAGCTTGTGCGTGGATTGCGTGGAGTACACGATGGAGTCGCGCGGCCGCGCGCGCTTCTTGCCCATGGCGTGATACGTGCCGTAGAACGGATGGAAGGCGGCGTGCGGGATCCATGCTTCGTCGAAGTGCAGGGCTTCCACGTAGCCGTCGAGCGCGGACTTGATGATCTCGGTGTCGTAGAGGATGCCGTCGTAGGTGGATTGCGTCAGAACCATCACGCGCGGCTGGACCTGGTCGGCATCCACCCCCGCCAATAGCGGATGGGCGCGGATCTTCGCCTTGATGGACTCGCGCGAGAACTCATCCCTGGGGATCGGCCCGATGATGCCCAGGTGGTTGCGCGTGGGCCGCAGGAAGACGGGAATGGCCCCGGTAAGCACGATGCCGTGCAGGATGGACTTGTGGCAGTTGCGGTCCACCACCACCACGTCGCCCGGTGCCACCAGATGCTGCCAGACGATCTTGTTGCTGGTGCTGGTGCCGTTGGTCACAAAGAAGCAGTGGTCGGCGTTGAAGATGCGCGCGGCATTGCGTTCGCTGGCGCCGATGGCGCCGTTGTGGTCCAGCAGTTGGCCAAGTTCCTCCACCGCGTTGCAGACGTCGGCGCGCAGCATGTTCTCACCGAAGAACTGGTGGAAGACCTGGCCGACAGGGCTTTTCAAGAAGGCGACGCCGCCCGAGTGGCCGGGGCAGTGCCAGGAATACGAACCGTCTTCCGCGTAGTCGAGCAGCGCTTTCAGAAAGGGCGGTTTGATGCCGTCCAGATAATTCCTGGCTTCACGGATGAGGTGGCGCGCGACGAATTCGGGCGTGTCCTCGAACATGTGGATGACGCCATGCAACTCGCGCAGGATGTCGTTCGGCATGTGGCGAACCGATTTGGTCTCGCCATAGATATAGATCGGCACATCCACGTTGCGGCGACGTACCTCGCTGATGAACAGGCGGATGTTCTGCAGCGCCGGGGCGTCTTCGGCGTCGGGCGTGAATTCTTCGTCGTCGATCGACAGGATGAAGGAACTGGCCCGGCTCTGCTGTTGCGCGAACTGGCTGAGGTCATGGTAGCTGGTGGCGCCCACTACCTCGAAGCCCTCGGTCTTGATCGCTTCGGCAAGCGCCCGGATGCCCAGTCCGGAGGTGTTCTCTGAACGGAAGTCCTCGTCGATGATGACGATGGGGAAGATGAAGCGCATGGTCGGTCCTGTATCGAGGCGACGCCAACGGCGTGGCGGTCAGCGGCTCGGGACGGCGAAGACGGGCAATCCCAAAACCTTGTGGGGGACAAAGGCGGGATGGGACGGGGGCGCCGGCTCAAGTTCCTATCATGTCCTGGATTATTATTATATATGTCCTAGGACAAAGTTCGGGCGCAGGCAGTGCTCACGTCTTGCCAACGGCGGTTACCCCAGGCTGTGCTTGAGGTCTTGGGCAAGCCGGGCGCATTGCGCCGGCTCGATGTTCGAGATCGTGATACGCAGGCCTTTGACCGCGTCCTGGACGGAAAAGGCGTCTCCGTGGCGGACCAGCCAGCCTTGACGGGCCAGCGCCAGGGCAATGGCCTGGTCGTCGGTCTGCAGCGGCACCCAAAGGTTGAGGCCGTCGCCTTGCGCCAGGAAATCGATGTCTTGGGCGAGCAGGGCGTCTTCCAGTGCCTTTCGGCGGCGAACGTAGTCGGCGCGGGCCTGCGTAAGCAGCGCGACGGCTTCGGGCTGTGTGAGTTGGACTTCGACAATGTCCTGCAGCAGATGGCTGACCCAATTGGTGCCGGTGGCCAGGCGCAGGCGCAGTTGCCGGGACGTGGCGGAATCGCTTGCAACCGCAGCGAGCCGGACATCAGGACCCAGCGCCTTGCTGAAGGAACGGATCAACGCCCAGCGGTAGGCATTGTCGGGAATCGGCGAATGGTAGGGAGCATTGGACAGCAGGGCGAAGTGGTCGTCCACGATCACCATGACGTCCGGATGCCTGGCCAGCAGGCGCGATAGTGCGCGTGCCCGTTTGTCGCTCAGGTTGCAGCCGGTGGGATTGTGCGCCCGCGGCGTGATGATGACGGCCTGCGCGCCTTTGGCCAGAGCCGCCTCCAGCCCGTCGGCCTGCATGCCTTGCGCATCGACGGGAACGCCGACGGTTTGAAGCCCGATGGTCCGCAGTGTGTTGATGCTGCTGAGGAAGCAAGGGTTTTCAACGGCCACCTTGTCGCCGGCGACCAGATAGGCGCCCAGCAACCGCTCGATGGCGTCCACCGCGCCGTGCGTCAGGTCGATCTCGAAACGGGCAGGGGCATCGGGCTGGAACCATGTGCGCAGGTGGTCTTCCAGCCCCGCATTGATGATGGGCTCGCCATACAGCCGGGTTTTGTAGGGACGCAGGCGGAGCGCGGCGTTGGCGTCCGGCAGCCAGGCCGGGTTCGGGTTGCCGCTGGCGAAATCGGTCAGCGGGGAATTGGCCAGGGTGCCTTCCTGTTCGCCAGCCTGGAATGGGTCGCGGATGATCGTGCCCAGGCGTCCTTGCGTCACGGCAATGCCCGCGGTGACAAGCCGCCGGTAGGCGGCGGCGACCGTATTGCGGTTCACGCCCAGGTCCACCGCCAGATCCCGCACGGGCGGCAGGGATGCGCCCGCGGACAACTGCCGGGACAGCGCCAGGGTGCGCACGCAGTCGTAGATCTCCGCTGCGGTCTTGCCGTGAATTTTCATATCGTCCTGGGACAGTTCTTGGAATCAGGCAGGCCAGAAACCATTTCGTCCTGTCTGGCGCGCCTGGGCTGATTTTGCCATAGCGCGTTCGGACGCCGGTACGGTGCATGGGGTTTGCGGGCGAGGCCGATTCGCCAATTCAGGTGTGGCACGGCGTCGCCGCGCGCAACCGGTTGCGCCCTGGTGCACTGCGATTAGGCTCATGCGGGAGTACGCCTGTCGTGCTCACGGGCTGAGGTATCCTGTGGTGCATCGCCGATGCGCACCCCGCGCGGTCCCGCCGCGCGGCTTAACCCGAAGAGGTCATTGCATGAGAATGCCATTGCTGTTCTTGGCCGCCGTCGTGGCCGGTTGCGCCAGTTCCGGTCCCGATGCCGGCAACGCGGTCGACCCGGCGAAAGTGCAGGCGATCAAGATCGATGTCACAACCTACGATGAACTCGTCCGGGACTTCGGCCCGCCGCTGTCCCAGCATTTCGACCCGGAAGGCAAGCTCACGGCGACATGGTTCTACATCAACACCGGGGCGTATGACGCGATTCAAGATCAGCAGAAATTGACGGTCATGTTCAATAAGGACCGCACCGTCAGGGCGTATGACAACACGTCGGGAATCAAGGGCGGGACCATGCCCGGCCGTTAGACCCCGGGGCGGAAGCCGGCCGGTGTCTCTAGCCGGCCGATGGATTCAACAGATGCATCCCGGTCCGTCTCACAAACTCTTCATACGTGATCGGCGGGCCTTCCTTTGTGCTGGCGCTGTTGGCCTGCCAGTGCACCCACGAGCGTCCCGTCGTGGCGTCGTACACCAGCTTGAAGAGATGGCTGGGCACCGCCACACCCGATCCGATCGTCTTGGGCTTATCGCCGTAGACCGGGCCGGTGAAGATGTAGACATCGCCCGGGGCGCGCATGACGTACTTGCGCGTGTCCTGCTCAATGCGGCTCCACGCCCCGCTGTTGTGTATCTGGTCCTGGGGCACCATGTTGGCCAGCGAGAAGCTCTGCGCCATGGTGTCCTTGGAATACATGTCGGCGGCGGGCGCCATGTGGCCACGCGAATAGCCGGATCCCCGGTAGTCGTCCAGGTTGGCGCGTTCCGCGCTGGGCAGGCGCGCTTCGGCGTAGAACTTGTCGGTTCGCTGCAAGCCTTGGGCCTGGGTCAGCATTTTGCGGTTCAGCCGTTCGGCGACGAATACCGACGTCCTGGTCTGGCCGTTGTGCAGGATGGCGAAGCCGGAAAAGCAAAGTTCGCGCAAATTCTGACGCGCGGGGACCGCAGGCAGGTTGCCCCGCGGAAAGAACTGCGGACATTCCGCAAATCGCGTCTGGGTCAGCGCGCCGTTTTGCACCGCGACGGGCGCGTAGGTCTCCTGGGCGGGCCATCCCAAGCGGTCCAGGATGGCTTGCGGCGTGAACTGCGCCGGCCATTGCGGCTTCAGGACATAAGTGGCTGCGCCGAAACTCGCCAGCGACGAGAGAAGTAGGGCTCGCAGGAATCGATAGGCACGATTACCCGCTTTGGATTGGGACCGGGCTGCCGGGCGTCTTTTGGTTGAAGCTGTTTTTTTCGCGCGAGTCATGCTGCCTGTGTGTTGCTGCAGGCCGGCGCCTTGGTGAGGCCGGCACGTCATCGGATTGTAGATGACGCGTCGCGTGCCCCCCTACAGCACCAGCTTGACGCCGATGGCCAGCATCGCGACCCCGACACAGCCGTCCAGTACGCGCCAGGCTTTCGGGTTGGCGAAGAAGGGTCGCAACAAGCGCGCGCCGTAGCCCAGCGTGAAGAAGAACACGAACGACGCCGACATGGCGCCCAGCGCGAACGCGGTCTTGGCGCCTTCGTATTGGCTGGAGATCGACCCCAGCAGCACCACGGTGTCCAGATAAACGTGCGGGTTCAGCCACGTGAAGGCCAGGCAGGTGGCCAGCGTGGCGGCCAGGCCCGCCGTCTGTTTGGTAGAGGGAGACAGGCTGTCGTGCTGCGTGCGGAATGCCGAACGCAGGCTGCGCGCGGCGTAGACGAACAGGAACAGGGCACCGCCATAGCGCATGGCGGGTTCCAGCCAGGGCAGGGTGTCGACGGCCAGTCCGAACCCGGCCACGCCGGCGGCAATCAGGATCGCGTCCGACACCGCGCAGGTCAGACAGATGGCGAAGACGTATTCCTGACGGAGCCCCTGGCGCAGGACGAACGCGTTTTGCGCACCGATCGCGAGGATCAGGCCAAGACTGAGCAGGAAGCCGGGAATGAAGGCGGTTGTCATGGATCACCCTGTAAAAGGGCGACAGACTAGCCGTTGCGGGAAGGTTAGAAAAACTAAATAGCCTAAACCAAGTTCAGTTTTACTTAACAGGCGGCGCCATGCGTGCGCTGCTTAATGCGGGCGTGCCGCAACCAGGGAAGCATTCAACGTCTGCAACTGGGTTTGCAGGGATTCCAGCAGCAGCTGGATCTGTTCGGAGGTCAGCGCGTAGACCCGACCGCGGCTCGCTTCGTCCGGGGATTGAGCGGCTTGCGTGATGAAGTCCAGGCGGACCAGGAGCGAATCGTATTCCACGACGGGCATCATCGCCCAGCCTGTCACCGGCAAGACCGGCTCGCCATCCTTGAAATCTTTGTCCAGCATCTTGACGTTCCTCTTCCGGGTTTCAGGCGGGAGCCCATGCGGGAGGGGATTTTAGGCGTTCAGCTTAGTGTAAGCAATGGGCGGACGCCGCGATAGCTGCCCGGGGGCGGCCCGGCCTGTATCGAGATGCGGTTCGAACGGACGGTGGCGTACTTCCGTTTCTGAAAAGCGAAGCACGCAACCGTCGTCAACGGTGCAGGCGGCTCAGCCGCCGCCTTGGTCCGCCGCACGCAGCAAACCGTACAGCTTGTCCTTCAACTGCAGCTTTTCCTTTTTCAGCACCTCGATGTTGGTGCCGGAGCTCGGCACGATGCCGTCTTCCATATTCTTGATTTCCTGGTCCAGATCGTTATGACGTTGGAACAGCGCCGAGAAATGCGCATTCTCGGATTTCAGCTGGGTAATGAGTTGGCGATATTCAGGGAACATTGGGGCCTCTCTTGGATACCAGTTGACGGGACCGGTGTCGCGCCAGGCACGACGCGCATCGGCGTCAATTCCATGACACGCCAACGCCCGCGCCTTGTCAACCGCGGAACCCGCCGCCACACGCCCGACATTGACGCTACGCAAGGCGCCGCGCGGCGGCAGCAACTCTGTCGCGCATGCTCACGTTTCATTACATGGGTGTTTCCGCCCGGCGATACACTCGCTTCCCCGTGGTCAGCCATAAAAGTGACATGAAACAGCGCGTGCCTATCTATCGGCAGGTCTTTGAACTCTTCCGACAGGACGGACGTATCCACGCCGGCACAGGGATGATGAGCGGCGTGATCGCGCTCTTCCTGGCGATCCTGTCTGTACTGGGCGTGCTGGCCTTCCACTTTCCGGCCTATCTGACCACGCCGGAACTGCGCGCGTTCTACTCCGTGGACGCCATGCGCACCTTGCTGTTCGGCGCACTGCTTGTTTCGGGCTCGATCGCGCTGGCCAATACCGTGTTGGGCCGCCAGCGCTGGCTGAACATCACCGCCTTCGTGCTGGTCTGCTGCGCCGTGGCGGCCGGCGGCAGCCAGGTCGTGGTGACGACGACCAATACCGGCAATCACCCCTATCTGGGTCTGGACTGGTTCATCCTGGATCTGCTGGCGTCCAGCACGGTCTTCATCATTTTCGAGAAGCTCACGCCGCTCTACCCGGGCCAGCCGGTGTTCCGCGGCGAGTGGCAGGTGGACATGAAGCACTTCCTGTTCAACCACCTGTCGGTCGGAGCGGTGCTGCTGTGCATCAACTTCTTCATCCACCGCCTGTTTTCGTGGGCGGCCTACGAGCCACTGCAAGCCGCGATCCAGTCCATGCCGTATCTGCTGGAGCTGTTCGTGGCGGTGCTGGTGGCCGACCTGGCGCAGTACGCGGCGCACCGGGTGTATCACGAGGTGCCGGTCATGTGGCGCTTCCATGCGGTGCATCACAGCACGCGCACGCTGGACTGGCTGGCGGGCTCGCGCCTGCATATCGTCGAACTGCTGATCACGCGCGTCGCCGTGCTGGGCGTGCTGTTCGTGCTGGGCTTTTCGAAGTCGGTGCTGGACGCCTACATCATCATCGTCGGTTTCCAGGCCGTGCTGATCCATTCGAACGTGAAGCTGCCGTGGGGATGGCTGCGCTACATCATCGTGACGCCCGACTTCCATCACTGGCACCACTCGTCGGACACGGAAGCAATCGACAAGAACTACGCCGCGCATTTCTCGTTCATCGACTACATCTTCGGCACCGCCGTGCGCGGCGTCGGCAAGCGCCTGCCCGAGAATTACGGCATCCTGGATAACGACATGCCGGGCTCCTTCCTGGCGCAGCAGGCGTATCCCTTCCTGCGCAAGAAGTAAGCGCTTGCGTGTCCGGGCCGCTGCGCCCGGACCGCACTTCTACAGCATCTTGACCGCGCGCCCGATGAACTGGATGGGGCCCGTGGGCTTGCCGATCGGCGAACCCGTCTTGGGTTCCAGCGTCAGCTCGAAAAGCTGGTTGGGCTCCAGCGGCGGCAGCTTGTCCAGCGGGATGCGAACCGCCTCGCCGGGCTTGATCAGGCCCAACGACACGGGGCCGGCCCAACCGTCGGCCTTGGTCCAGAATTCCAGCGCGCGGTCCGCCGGGACTTCGGTGGCGGCGAGCGGCACCAGTTGCACGGCGTTCTGGCCGGCCTGAGCCTGCACCACCCAGCCCGGCGCCTGCGATTGCGGCGCCACCAGCACCACCACATATTGCGCAGCCCCCGGGGCGGGTGCTGGCTGCAGCGCCAGCGTGCTGCCCAGGATCAGCACTGCGGCCATGCCGCCGGCGGCCAGACTGCGCCAGAAGAACAGGCTGTCCCAAAGGCCGGACCTGGGGCCGGCGGCGGAGCGCTGGCGTTGGGCGTTTTCCGCATCAAGCGTGTGGGTGATGCGCGGCCAGAGACTGGCTGGCGGTTCCACGGGGGCGGACAGGTTCGCAAGCGGCAGCAGCCGTTCTTCCCAGCGGGCGATGGCATCGCGCAACGCGGCGTCGTGCGGCAGGCGGGCTTGTACCTCGCGGCGCTCCTGGGCAGTCAAGGTGCCCAGCACATATTCGCCCGCCAGGTCGTCCAGGCTATCGGGAGATTCGTGGGCGGCGGTCATGCCAGGCACTCCTTGAGCGCTTGCAGGCTGCGCTTGATCCAGGCTTTGACGGTGCCAAGCGGCGCCCCCAGGCGCTGGGCGATCTCGCTGTGAGACAACCCTTCCACATATGCATGCAGTACGCAGTTGCGGCGCACGGGTTCCAATTGTTCCAGGCACGGACCGATCTGGCCGGCGCTGGCGCGCCAGTCGAAGGCGTCGCGCGTGTCGTGCCAGGCTTCGATGGCGTCTCGGGCGTCCAGGGCAGCGGCCGTATCTTCATCGACGCCGGTCTCGCGCGCGGTGTCGCGCAGCGCGTTCAGCGCCAGGTTGCGGGTGATGCTGTAGACCCAGCCGCGCCCCGACCCGCGGGACGCGTCGAAGCTGCCCGCCTGGTTCCAGATCCTGACGAAAGCGTCATGCACAATGTCCTCGGCCCAAGCGCGGTCGCGCAGCAGTCGTTGGGCCACGCCCAGCAGGCGCGGGCCTTCTTGCCGGTAAAGGGCTTCCAGTGCGGGCCGGCGGCCGGCGGCGCACTCCTTGATGGCAGCTTCGTAATCGAAATCCGGGGTCAGGCGGTTCGGCATGCGAGAGCGGGAGCGGGAAGTGGGCGGCCGCGCGGACAAGGTACGCACGGTGGTCGGTTGCGCCATCTTACCGGACTCTCTTGATGCCGCCCGGGCCCGTCGCCGCATGCGGCCGGCCCGGGCGGGGCTGTTAGTTTGCCTTCCAGAAGATGTAGTCGGCCTGGTATTGCACCTGGCTCTTCTGGCCCAGCGTGGCCGGCGTGCACGGCGTCTTGGGCGCCACACCGCCCTTGAGCGCCACGCGCTGGATATACGTCACGCCCGTCAGCGCGCCGGCACCCACCACGGGGTTGGCCTTCACCAATTGATAGGGCAGGTTGCCGTCGCCCGAGGGCGCCACCGCTACTTGCGTGCCGGTCAGCTTGGACCCATCCATGGCTTCCCAGGTGGCCGGAGGACCGTAGTAGGTGCCCACTTGCTTGCCCTGGCGGTCGTTCAAGACCGCCTTGGGGCCGGCGAAGACCCATTCGGTCTGGCTTTTCATGTCGGCCTTGGCGCGGCACTCATAGGTAATTTCACCCACGCCTACGGTTTCCCAGGCCACCTTGTTGCCCGCGGGCACCTGGACGCTGGCGGGAAGGTCGGTCTGCGAATAGGCCATGGACTTGGCGCTCATCGAGCCGCAAGCGGCAAGGAGCGACACGGCGAACAGGCCGGCAACGGTGGGAATGCGATTCGAACGTTGGGTCTTCATGAGTGGTCTCCAGCGGCGTGAAAGCGCCTGTAGACGGCGCGCACGATGCGCGCCGGTACAGGTACTACACGCGGGAGACCCCATTGGATGCAGGGCGGACGCAATTATTTTGCGTCCGCCCTGAGGGGCTGGGGAGTGATTACTTGGCCGACCGGTTGGCCGAGTAAGAAGCCATCAGGTTGCGGTAGTCGGGGATGTGGTTGGCGAACAGCGTGCCCAGGCCCTCGACGTCATTGCGCCAGTCGCGATGCAGTTCGCATGCCACGCCGAACCACGACATCAGTTGGGCGCCCGCTTGCTCCATGCGGCTCCAGGCGGCGTTGCGGGTGACTTCGTTGAAGGTGCCCGAGGCATCCGTCACGACGAAGACGTCAAAGCCTTCTTCCAGGGCCGACAAGGCGGGGAATGCGACGCACACTTCGGTGACCACGCCGGCGATGATCAGCTGCTTCTTGCCGGTGGCCTTGACGGCCTTGACGAAGTCTTCGTTGTCCCAGGCGTTGATGTTGCCGGGGCGGGCGATATAGGGCGCCTTGGGGAATTTGTCCTTCAGTTCCTGGACCAGCGGGCCGTTGGGGCCATCTTCGAAACTGGTGGTCAGGATCGTGGGCAGCTTGAAGTATTCCGCCAGATCGGCCAGGGCCAGCACGTTGTTCTTGAACTGGTCGGGTTGGAAATCGCGCACCAGGGAAAGCAGGCCGGCCTGGTGGTCAACCAGCAGGACGGCGGCTTCGTTCTTGTCCAGCTTCACATAGGGTTTGGTCATGGTTTGCTCCGTTATGTCGTCAGGTCGTGGTGCGCGGTGTTGGCGCGGGGTTGAACACGTGAGTGCATGAACAGAATTCTAAATACAAGCCAATAACCGCGGTAGACGGGATTTTCGTGTCTCAGCGTTCTATAAATCGGACGATGCGAGGCCGCTTTTCAGGAAGGGAATGCGGTGGCGTTGCTGGGTCTCGTATTCGCGCCGGGCGCTTTCACGGTACTCCGCATTCATGAAATCCAGAAGTTCGCGCACGGCCGGCAACAAACCTCGCCGCGAGGGGAATACGGCATGGACGGCGCCCGGCTCCGGGTACCACGGCGCCCCGACCGGCACCAGCGTGCCCGCATCCAGTTCGTCGCGGATCATCATCAGGGGCAGGGCCGCGACGCCGACGCCGCGCAGCGTGGCTTGCTTGAGCGCCAGCATGTCGTCCGTGACCAGGCGGGGGGTGAACGGCACGTTCTGCCGGGCGCCGTCGGGGCCATCCAGGCGCCACTGGCATTCGCGCTGCTCGGTGCCCAGCGCCAGCGTGGGCAGTTGGCTGATCTGGCTGACGTCTGCGCCGGCGGGCAGCGTGCGCGCAAGCGCCGGGCTGGCCGCGAGGGTCTGGCAACTGGTGCCCAGGTGCTTCATCACCAGGTCGCTGCTTTCGATGGGCCCGAAGCGCACGCGCACGGCCAGGTCAAACCCCTCGCGCAGCACGTCGACCGGGCGGGAAAAACTCTTCAAGTACACGTGCACCTTGGGACACTTTTCCATGAAGCGCGCCACGACATCGCCCAGGAAGTAATAGATCAGCGCGGGCGGTGCGCTCATGCGGATCGTGCCTTGCGGCTCGGCGTGGGTGCGGTCGATAACGTCTTGTGCGGCTTCGGCGCCGGCCAGCATCGACAGGCATTGGTCGAAGTATTCCTGGCCCAGTTCGGTCACGGCGAAGGTGCGGGTGGACCGCTGGATCAGGCGCACGCCCAGACGGTCTTCAAGCAGGGCGATGCGGCGGCTGAGGCGGGACTTGGGAATGTCCAGGGCGCGCCCGGCCGGCGCGAAGCCGCCGTTCCTGACGACCTGGACAAAGTAATAGAGATCATTCAAGTCGTGCATGGACTTTCCGCTGTTCTGATAATGGGACGTAGCGGGGAGCATATAACGCCCGCCACGTCCCCAGGCGGAAAGCCTGCGGGCAACGCCGCTTGCCGACGCTCGCCAGGTCAGGCCGGCGCGCCGGCCGATTCCTCTTTCCAGCGCTGCTTGTCGCGCAGCGGCGGCGTGCCGAACAGGCGGCTGTATTCGCGGCTGAACTGCGACGAACTCTCATACCCCACGGCGTGCGCGGCCAACGCGACGCCGGCGTCGTCGCTCAGCATCAGCCGGCGCGCTTCCTGCAGCCGAAGGTGCTTCTGGTATTGCAGCGGGCTCATCGCGGTGGCCTGCTTGAAGTGGTGATGCAGCGACGACACGCTCATGTGCACGTCGCGGGCGATCTCCTCCACGCGCAGCGGCTGGGCGTAGTTGTCCCGCAGGATGCGGATGGCCTTGGCCACACGGTTGAGCTGGCTGTCCTGCAGCACCGTCTGGCGCAGCACCACGCCCTGGCCGTTCATCAGCAGGCGGTAGAGCAGTTCGCGCTTGACCATGGGCGCCAGGATGGGGATGTCGCGCGGGGTGTCCAGCAGCCTCAGCAGCCGCAGCACGACGTCCAGCAGGGACCCGCCCAGCGGATTGACGCACAGCGCGCGCGACGCTTCGGCCGGCAACAGCGGCGGCAGGTTCTCGTCGCTGATCAGTTCCGCGATCTCTTCCGGGTTCAGATCCAGGCGCAGGCCCAGATAAGGCAGGGTGGGACTGGCGACCGACACCTTGGCCACCACGGGCAGGTCCACCGAAGAGATCAGGTAATGGAAGGGGTCGTACTCATAGGACTCGTCGCCGATCAACAGGCGCTTGGACCCTTGCGCAATGACCGCCAGCGCGGCTTTTTGCAAGCCGGGTTTGGCGCCGGTGGGCTGGGACAGGCGGTGAAGGTACAGGCCCTCGATGGGCGTATCCAGCGCCCCCTCCAGCTCCCCCGTCATCCGGTCCAGCGTGCAAAGCAGCTCGCGTCGCGCCGGCTCGTAGGCGATGTCCAGGGGGGCGGCGCTGGCGAAATCTCCGGGTCGAACGGTAGTAATAGGCATGGAGGCTCCTGAAGGCGTGCCGCCCGCGCGGGCGGCCGGCGGAGCAGAGGACTAAGCGGGCTCCAGTGTATGCCCAGCAACGGCGGGCTGGACAGTCGTGATTTCGGGGTGTGGAGAAATGGGCAAAAAGTTTGGAGGATCGGGCGCATGCCTGATCCTCTGCCGCTACTGCCAGAGAATCAGGCAAAAAAGGGGCAGGATCAAGCAGCGCGCGGTCGGCCTTCCGGACGCATACTGTCTCCACCCCGGCAAGCCAGCGTCCGGCGCCCCATCCCGGGGCGCGCAGGCCGGCTGCCCCCAGAAGGAGTGCAATCATGCGGTACAAGAAATTTGGCAGCACCGGCCTGTTCGTCTCGGAACTCTGCCTGGGCACCATGACTTTCGGCGGCGAAGGCGAGCTTTGGAGCAAGATCGGCGCCCTGCAACAAGAGGACGCGAACCGGCTGGTGGGCCGGGCATTGGATGCGGGCGTCAATTTCATCGACACGGCGGACGTGTACTCCGAAGGCCGGTCGGAAATGATCACCGGACAGGCGTTGCGTGACCTGAAGGTGGCGCGCGACGACGTGGTCATCGCCACCAAGGTCTTCGGCCAGACCGGCGCCGGCGTGAATGCGCGCGGCAATTCGCGCTCGCACATCCTGGACAGCGTGAAGAAGAGTTTGTCGCGCCTTCAGCTGGACCATATCGACCTGTACCAGATCCATGGATTCGACCCGGCGACGCCGGTCGAGGAAACCGTGCGCGCCCTGGACACCCTGGTGCAGCACGGCCATGTGCGCTACGTGGGCGTTTCCAACTGGGCCGCCTGGCAGATCATGAAGGCGCTGGGCATCGCCGAACGCCTGGGACTGGCGCGCTTCGAATCGCTGCAGGCCTATTACACGATCGCGGGCCGCGACCTGGAACGCGAACTGGTCCCCATGCTGCAAAGCGAAGGGGTGGGCCTGATGGTGTGGAGCCCGCTGGCGGGCGGCCTGCTCAGCGGCAAGTACGGCCGCGACGGGTCGGCTGAAGCCGGTAGCCGCCGCGCCGCGTTCGACTTCCCGCCGGTCGACCGCGACCGCGCCTATGACAGCATCGACGTCCTGAAAACGGTGGCTGATGCGCGCGGCGTGTCGGTCGCGCAGGTGGCCTTGGCCTGGTTGCTGCACCAGCAGGTGGTGACCAGCGTCATCATTGGCGCCAAGCGTGTCGATCAGTTGGACGACAACCTGGCCGCCACCGGCATCAAGCTGACGCAGGACGAACTGGCCGCGCTGGACAAGGTCAGTGCGCTGCCGCCCGAATATCCCGGCTGGATGCATGTGCGCCAAGGCGAATTCCGGCGCAAGCAACTGGCCGAATCGGGCGCGGCATAAGCGCGGCGGCGTTAAGGGCTGGACCGGGGACCAGGCGTCGACAAACGTCTCCAGGTCCAGCTTTGCCGCTAAATTGCATTGGCGTGGCAAGCGTCGCGGCGGGGGCGGCATCTGCGCGGTAGTGGGCTAGTAGAATCTTTGCAGCGGCAACTCCGAAGATTTCCCATGAGCGACTCCTTTTCCCCCGATGAATCCCGCGCGCTGCGCGAGCATGGCATTGCGCTGTTCGCGGATCGCGTCCTGATCGCCGTGCAGCCGCCTTTGGCCGAGACGCGCATCGCAGAAATTGAAGCGGCCTGCGCCGGCCCCTTGCCGGACGCGCTGCGCGACTTGTGGCGCCTGACTGCGGGCGGCGAACTGGCCTACGATCTGCGCGCAACAATGGACGGCAATGAAGAGGCGCTGAGCTGGGCCGAATTGTTCTATGACGGCAGCGACCACTACCGCGATCTGCAAGGGTGGATCGAACACGAACAAGCCTGCGCCGAAGAGGCTGCCGACGAAGACGGCGAAGCCTGGAACGGCGCGCTGCGCTATCTGCCCATCGGCGGCTTCGAGTATTGCGACCGCATCTATGTCACCGTCGAGCCCGGCCCGCGCGCAGGCAGCATCGTGGCGTGGAAGAAAGGCTTGCCGGGCTGGACCCATGCCTTGCAGCAGGACGGCATCGCAACCATCGCGCCGGACCTGCACGCGGCATTCGCCGCGCTATGCCTTGAGACGGATCCGGACCAAGACGAGGACAGCCCCGGCGTGCGCGTGCTGGAGTATCTGGACGAGCGCGTGTCGGACCACGGCATGCCGCAGGCCCTGGCGGACAAGGTGACCGCGTTCTACCTGCGCGCGCGGGTGGACTGGCGCGGCCCGCTGGCGGCCGGCACGCTGCTTGCGTCACCGCATCTGGCCGGCCTGGCCTTGCAACATGCGCTGGCCCAGGATGATGCCGCGCTAGTGCAGCAATTGGCCGGGCAGGGCATGTCGTTTGATTTGCCCCTGCGCGGCAGCGCCAAGCCGGTCGAGGTCGCATTGATGCAGCATGCCTATGCGGCGACCAACGCCCTGCTGCAGGCCGGCGCCCCTGTCAGCCCCACGGCGATCCATCGACTGGACTGCAAACCGTCTCCCGAACTGATTCAGGGCCTGCTCGCCCACGGCGCCGTCGCCGATGCGCTGGGCGTGGCGCGCTGCGTGGCCTGCGGGTCGCCCGAGGCTGCGCGCCTGGTCGCCCAGGCCTGCGGAGCAGGCATTGAAACCGCTTACGCCGACGTGCGGGATTCCATGGCCAATAGCTACGAGGAAGACCTGCGCCGTGTGCGTGCTGGCAAACTGGGCCATTATCTAGGGGCCGAGGGCCTGGCCGAGCGCGTCGCCAACCTTCGGAATTTCTCGCTGTGACGTTCAACGATCCTGTTTTGAAGGAACAAGGGTGGCCATTCCGTATTTGCGGCGGTTGACGGCCGTCAGCCGCAGCCCGCAAGCCAACCGGCATCTTGCCTACTTCCTGACCTTCACCGCCGGGGCGGTCAATGCCGGCGGTTTCCTGGCCGTTCAGCAATACACCTCGCACATGTCGGGCATCGTTTCGATGATGGCCGACCACATGGCGTTGGGCGGCATGATCGTGGTGCTGCAGGGCCTGGCCGCATTGCTCTCCTTCCTGGCCGGCGCGGCCAGCTCCGCGTTCCTGATTAATTTCGGCCGGCGCTCCCACCTGGCCAGCGAATACGCCTTGCCGCTGTTGCTCGAAGCCGTGCTGCTGCTGGGCTTCGGGCTGCTGGGCGCCAACCTGGAGACCTTGCGCTGGTTCTACGTGCCGGGCACGGTCATGCTGCTGTGCTACATCATGGGCCTGCAAAACGCGATGATCACCAAGGTGTCGCGCTCCGAGATCCGCACGACGCACGTGACGGGCATGGTGACCGACATCGGCATCGAACTGGGCAAGCTTTTTTACTGGAACGTGGCCAAGGGCGATGCCCAGACTATGCCGCCCGTGCGGGCAGACCGCGCGAAGCTGATCGTGCTGAGCCTGATGGTGACGCTGTTCTTTGTGGGCGGCGTGACCGGCGCCTATTCGTTCTTCCACTTCGGCTTCGGGTCGACCTGGCCGTTGGCGCTGCTACTGACGCTGCTGGCGGTGGTGCCGATCGCAGACGACATCCGCAGCTTCATCCACCGCGCCTAGCCACAGCGCTATCGCTTCGCTTTGCCCGCGGTGGAGTAGGCCAGGAAGACTTGCAGCGCCGCCAGCGTTTCGTAGTGCAGCCGTTTCAGCCTTGCGTCCTTGGCGGGGTCGATCACCGCATAACCCTTCGCGTCCACCGGGTAGGGCTCACCCAGCAAGCGGCCCATGTCGATCTGGTAGTAGCTGGCATCGCCATACGGCCGTTTGCCGTCGATGTACGGCATCGGCCAGAAGCGTTCGCCTTCGCGCAGCACGGCCTGCAGCGACTTCGGATCCACCTCGCGCCAGACCGCGGCACGCAGCAGCGTCAGATGCGCCTGTTGCAGCGTGAACCCGCCTTGCGCGTCGACACCGCTTTCCGGGAAGTCGAACGCCTCTTTCATTTCGGCCGGCACGGCGTAGCGCCCGGGCCGCAGCATGCCTAGAGACTCCACGTAGCGGGGCAGCAGACGGCACACTTCCGCCAGGCGGCGAATGGCCAGCGCGTCGTCCGTGGTTTTGAGCGCGTTGCGAGCGATGGCCAATGTGTCGGCGCCACCCAGCAGCGGTTGCTCGAAATCGACGGTGGGCGCACCGGATTCGACGGGCATCCACAGCACGCGCAGCAGGCGTACCAGGGCCGCGTGCTGGCCGGTATAGGCCAGGGTGCCGGAAGGCGCCACATACACCTGTTGGATGATCCCGTCCCGTTCGGGCGAGGCAATGGCGCGCAATGGGGCAACGGTCAGGCCGGCCAGGGCCAGCAGCAGCGTCCGGCGTGTTATCGGATTTCCGGTCATCGGGAGCTCACTTCGGCATGCTGTTCAATTCGGATTCGGCCAGCGGGTATCCGGGTTGCAGGCGCAGCGCGGCTTCATAGGATAAGCGGGCGTCGCTTAAACGGCCAAGCCTGCGCTGCAGGTTGCCCATATTGGTCAGGATCAGCGCACTGGCGGGTTTGGCTGCAACGGCCTGCTGATAGGCTTGAAGCGCTTCCGCTTCGCGGTCCAAGGCGTCCAGCAACGAGGCCTGCAGGTTGTAGCCGATGCTCCAGTCGGGAAAGCGCCGGGTCAGTTCCTGCGTGGTGGCCAATGCGTTGGGCAGGTCGGACCGTTCGGCTTGTGCGCCGGCCTTGTTGATGTAGGCCCACTTGTTGTCGGGGTTGAGCTTGAGGGACTGGTCGATCAGGTCCTGTGCGGCGGCAGGATTGCCTTGCTGGCTTTGCAGCTTGCCCAGGAACAGCAGGACATCCGCATTGCGCGGGTCCTGGCGCGCCATCTCTTCGCCCAGGCGCTGCGCTTGCCGGCGGTCGCCGGCGCGCAATGCCGCGGACACCTGCGCGTTCAATTCCTGCATGGCGGGCGGCAACTGCTGAATGCGGGCGCGCAACGCCTCGTTGTCGGCCTGCAGTTCGGTTTGGTAAGCATGGTCCAACTGCGAGGCCGTCTGTGCCCGGGCGGCGGGCGGCACCAGGGTCAGCGCCAGCGCAATCAGGGGCGGACACAGCAGCAGGGACGGCAAACAGCGGCGCAAGGTCGCAAGCATGGGGGCGGCGGTTCCGGGTGGATTGGGGACGGGTCAGGTCTCTACGATACCGGAATCACGCCCATGGGCTTTACCCGGGGCGAGAGCACTACAATGCCGGGCACCGGATTGCGCGGAATCAAGCGCGCCGGCGGCGATACCCGCTACGCTGGGTGCGCCAAGGCGTCCGGGCCCCGGCCGGCCCGGTAGAAGCGATGAGCTTGCAACCGAAATACAGGAGGAGCAGACAACGTATGGACGCAGAATTCTGGTTGGAACGCTGGCGCGAAGGGCGCACGCACTTTCATCAAACCCGGATTACGCCGCTCTTGCAGAAGTACTGGCCCACGCTGGCCGTACCGAAGGGTGGACGGGTGTTGGTGCCGCTTGCCGGAAAGTCGCTGGACATGGTCTGGCTGGCGGCGCAGGGCCACGCGGTGTTGGGAGTCGAACTTTCCCAGCTCGCGGTAGACCAGTTCTTCGAAGAGAACGAGCTTCGACCCGCCACGCACGAATCCGTCTACGGCAAGCACTACGTGTCGGGCAACATCGAAATCATCTGCGGCGACATCTTCAAGCTGGATGCCCAAGTGCTGTCGCACTGCGTGGGCGTCTATGACCGCGCCGCGCTGGTCGCCTTGCCCGAAGCCATGCGCGCCCAGTATGTGCGCCATGTCTATGGGCAGTTGTCGCCCGCCTGCCGGGGCCTGCTGATCACGCTGGACTACCCGCAGGAAGAAATGGCCGGGCCGCCGTTCTCGGTGGTGGACAGTGAAGTCCAGGCGATCTTCGCAGGCGTCTCGCCCGCGGTGATCATCGACCGCCGCGACATCCTGGACAAGGAGCCCAAGTTCCAGAGCGCCGGCGTCAGCCGTCTGGACACGGTGGTCTACCGCCTGGGCGTGTAGGATGGGTGAAGCGCAAGAGTCCTTAAGCTAGAACTCGGCTATTGAACGCGCGCAACCCATCTTCTCGCATCAAGTCATCAGCCACCCACCGGCCACGTCCAGCACTTGGCCGGTGACGAACCGGGCCTGATCGGACGCAAAGAACAGGCAGGCGTCGGCCACTTCCTCAGGCGTGCCCAACCGGCGTAGCGCGGTCACCTGGGCCACGGCGTCATTGATGGCTTTCGGCACGCTTTTCAGCAGCGGCGTGCTGATGCGGCCCGGCGCCAGTGCGTTCACCGTGACGTCGTATTCGCCCAGTTCCGCGGCCCAATGGCGGGTCAGGCCGATCAGGCCGGCCTTGGTGGCCGCGTAGTGCGCCGCCACGATGTCGCAGTAGGCCTTGCCGGCCACCGACGACATGTTGATCACGCGTCCCTGGCGCTGCTTGACCATGTGCGGCGTGGCCAGGTGGGTCATGTAGAACACGCTGTTCAGGTTCACCGACACCACGTTGTCCCATTCCCCGGGCGGCATCTCCCAGACCTTCAGCGCGCGGCCGTCCGTCTTGGGCGAGATGCCCACGTTGTTCACGAGGATCGTGGCTGCGCCCAGTTCGGACGTGATGCGATCGTAGGCTGCCTGGCATTGGTCGAAATGTGCCACGTCGGCGTGCACGAACGCGACCTGGTGGCCATGCTTACGTAGCTCCTTCTCGAACGCCTGGCCCGCCTGCGAATTGAAATCGACGAGGCCGACCCGGCCGCCTTCGGCCAGGAAACCCTCGACGATGGCCGAGCCGATGCCGCCCACCGCGCCAGTGACGATGGCGACCTGGTCCTGGAAGCGGCCGCTCATGCCTGCACCTTCAGCATGATCTTGCCGATGTGCTTGCTGCTTTCCATCAGCGCATGCGCCTGGGCTGCCTCGGCCAGCGGGAACACTTTATGGATCAAGGGCAGGCATTGCCCTTGCTCCATCAGCGGCACGACCTTGCTGGCGAGCGACCGCGCAATGTCGCCCTTGTCGTCGTCCGAGCGCGGACGCAGCGTCGACCCCGTGAATTGCAGCCGCTTGGTCATGATCGGTAGCGCGTCGATTTCGGCCTTGCTGCCTTCCAGGAAGGCGATCTGCACCAGCCGGCCATTGACGGCCAGCAGGCGGATGTTCTTGTTGATGTAGGCGCCGCCCACCATGTCCAGGATCACGTCCACGCCGGCGCCGCCGGTGGCCTGGCGGACCTCGGCTTCGAAGTCCGCATCCCGGTACAGCACGGCGTGATGCGCGCCAGCCTTCAGGCAGGCGTCCGCCTTGTCCTGGTTGCCGACGGTGGTCCAGACCTCGGCGCCGAAGGCGCGGGCCAGTTGGATGGCCGTCAGGCCAATGCCGCTGGACCCGCCATGCACCAGGAACTTCTCGCCGGCCGACAAGCGGGCGCGGTCGAACACGTTGGTCCAGACCGTGAAGTAGTTTTCGGGGATGGCGGCGGCGGACAGCAAGTCCATGCCGCGCGGCACGGGCAGGCAGTGGCGTTCGTCGGCCAGGCAATACTGGGCGTAGCCGCCACCCGGCGTCAGTGCGCACACGGCGTCGCCAGCCTTCCAGGCCGTGACGTCCGGACCGACGGCGATGATGGTGCCGGAGACTTCCAGCCCCAGATAGGGGGAAGCGCCCGGCGGCGGCGGATACGAACCCGAGCGTTGCAGCACGTCGGGGCGGTTCACGCCGGCGTAGGCCACTTCGATCAAGACTTGGCGGCCGGAGGGGGCGGCCATGTCGCGCTCGGCGACGTGCATGCAATCGGGCGCGCCGCCCTTGCCGTGGTCGATGAATGTGCAGCGTAGAGTCATAAGAAACGGGTCCTGGTCATCAATGGCCCAGATAGGCCTTTTTCACGTGAGGGTCGCTAAGCAGTTCGGCGCCGGTGCCGGTGCGCACGATGGCGCCGTTCTCCAGCACGTAGCCGCGGTCGGCAAGACGCAGGGTGCGGAACACGTTCTGTTCCACCAGCAGCACCGTCACGCCGTGCGAAGTGACGTCGCGGATGATGTCGAACATCTGCTGCACCAGCAGCGGCGACAGGCCCAGCGAGGGTTCGTCGAATACCAGCAGCTTCGGGTCGGCCATCATGCCGCGCGCGATCGCCACCATCTGTTGTTCTCCGCCGGACAACGAGCCGGCGTATTGCGTCAGCCGTTCTTTGACGCGCGGGAAAATGCGCAGCACTTCATCCAGCTTGCGCTGCACGATGGGGCGCGCGGCGCGCTTGTAGGAACCCATCAGCAGATTGTCGCGCACGGTGAAGTGCGGGAACAGCTGGCGGCCTTCGGGAATCATGGTGATCCCGGCGTCCACGATGTCATAGGGGTTGCGGTTGGTCAGGTCGTGGCCTTCGAATTCGACCTTGCCCTGCATGGCAGGGATCACGCCGCACAGGGTCTTGAGCGTCGTCGTCTTGCCGGCGCCGTTGGCGCCGATCAGGGTGACGATCTCGCCTGCATTGACCTCGAAGTTCAGGCCGTTCAGCACCTGGCTCTTGCCATAGCCCGACGACAGATTCGTCACCTTAAGCATCCTGATACTCCTTGCCCAAATAGGCTTCGATGACGGCGGGATTCTCGACCACGTCCTTGGGCGCGCCGCTGACCAGCACCGCGCCTTCGTTCAGGACAATGATGCGGTCGGACAGCGCCATCGTGGCCTGCATCATGTGTTCGATCAGCAGCACCGATACGCCCGAGTCGCGGATGCGGCGGATCATCTGGATGGACTTCTCGATGTCGGTGGGGTTCAGCCCCGCCATCACTTCGTCCAGCAGCAGGATGCGCGGCTTGATGGCCAGCGCGCGGGCGATTTCCAGCCGCTTCATGCCGCCCACCGTCAGGCTGCGCGCTTCGGTATTCAGATACTTGACCAGGTCCGTCTGCTCGGCCACCTTCAGCGCGATCTGCTCGGCCTCATCGCGGCTGGACGTGCGGATGAAGGCGCCCAGCATGATGTTCTCAAGCACCGTCAGGCCGGTGAACGGCTTGGCAATCTGGAACGTGCGGCCCAGGCCCTTGTGCGCATACTCGTCCGGCGTCCTGCATGTGACCCAGTTGCCGTCCGCGTCCAGCATCGAAATGCCGCCCTTGTCCGGCGACAGAAAGCCCGACAGCAGATTGAACACTGTAGTCTTGCCGGCGCCGTTCGGCCCGATCATGCCCAGGATCTCGTTCTGGTTCAGCGTCAGCGACACATCATTGGTGGCGCGCAGGCCGCCAAAGCTCTTGAACAGCTTGTCGGCCTTCAGCACCGGCTGCTCGGAACGGGTGGCGTTGTGCAACCGAAGTTCGTCGGCCAGCTTGAGCTTCTTGCGGGGCGAACCCAGATAGGGCAGGCGCGCCAGCCCGCGTTCGATGGCGGGGCCGAACGCGCCGGCCAGACCGCGCGGAATGGTCAACACCACCGCCACCAGGATCAGGCCATAGATCAGCCCGTGCATGCCGTTCCCCACGCTGGACAACCAGCCGCGCGCAAGTTCCGCGATCGGCAGCACCAGGAAGGTGCCCGCGATCGGACCGGCCACGGTGCCCAAACCTCCGATCAACGCGAACATGGCGACCTGGATCGACAGCTCCAGCGAGAACGCCGAACTGGGATCCACGAAGGTCAGGTACGTGATGTGGAAGGTGCCGATGATGCTGGTCAGCATGGCCGACACGACCGCGGCGATGATCTTCACGCGCACCGTGGGGATGCCCACGGCAAGCGCGGCGTCCTCGCGTTCCCGGATGGCGATCAGGTAATGGCCGATACGCGACTTGCGGATGTACCACGACACCCACGTCACGAACAGGAACAGCCCGAACGCGATGATCACGTAGTTGAGCTTTTCGCGGAACACGATCCACGCCCAGCCGATGTTCAGCGGCAGGCTGATGCCGCTGGAGCCGCCTGTCCAGCTTTCTTCGTGGATGACCAGCAGCCGCACCACTTCCAGGATGGCGATGGTGGCCAGCGCGAAGAACGGCCCGCGCAGGCGCAGCGTGGGATAGCTGATCAGGATGGCGACGCCGGCCGAGATGACCGCGCCGGCCAGCATGCCGAACCACGGCGAAATGCCGAAGTTCTGCGTCAGCAGTGTGGCCGTGTAGCCGCCGATGCCGTAGAAGACCGCGTGGCCCAGCGACAGCTGGCCTGCGTAGCCGCCCACGATGTTCCACGCGACGGACAAGGACGAAAAGACGAACAACAGGACGAAAAGGTTGGTCCAGAAGGGCGTGCCCATGACGGCGGGCACGATGAACATAACGATCAGCAAAATCAGGCTGACGTAGGCTTTGGGGCTTCGAAAGTCGGGAAACACGTCTCGCTCCTTGTGGCTCTGATCACTCTGTTCCAACGCCGAACAGGCCGTTCGGACGCAGGACAAGGATCAAGAGGAAGATCCCGAAATACACGACCTCTTTCAGGTCGGGGGCGATGTAATAGCCGGCCAGCGTATCCACGATGCCGATGATCATGGAGCCGGCGACGGCGCCGTACAGGCTGCCCAGGCCGCCCAGCACTACGATCACGAACGCCGTCAGCACGAAGTACGTGCCGACGGTCGGAAACACCGGATACTGCGGCGCCAGCAGGCCCGCGGCGATGCCGACGAATGCCGTGCCCAGGCCGAAGGCGATGGCGTAGACGTTGTTGACGTTCACGCCCATCAGGGTGGCGGCATAGCGATGCTGGGCCACGGCGCGAAGCGCGCGTCCCAGATAGGTGCGGTGCATGAACAGATGCAGCAGCACCGCCAGGCTGATGCCGACCACGAACGTGATCAACTGGCCCGTCACCATCGAGTAGTTGCCCACGTCGATGGCATTCGTGCCCAGTTCCACCGGCGCGCGATACACGTTGGCGCCGAAGATCACCAGCGCAAGGTTGAGCAGAATGGTGGATACGCCCACCGTGGCGAAAATCTGGATGTGCTGGTCGGCGTTGAGCAACGGCTGGATGATGCCTTTCTGCGTCAGCGCACCCAGCGCGAACAGGATGACGGCAACCGGAACCAGGCCTACATACGGATGGACGCCGAATTGCGCCGCGATCAGATAGACGAGGTACATGCCGATCATCAGGAACTCGCCGTGCGCGAAGTTCACGACGCGCACGACGCCGAAGATCAGCGTCAGCCCCAGGCTGATAATGGTGTACGCGCCGCCCAGCAACAGGCCGTTGATGACCAGTTGAATGAATATATCCATGGTGCAACCTCTTAGAGCGGGATGCGGCCCCAGCACGGCCGCGGTGAAAGCGGCCGCGCCGGAGCGCGCAATTCCCGGGAAACGTCAGGCGCCCCCGAGCGCCTGATCACTGGCGTCGCGCTTACTTCTTGAAGACCGGCTTGCCAAGTGCGAGGTTGCTGGGTGCGATGGTGACGAGCTTGCCGTCCTGCCACTGCATCACGTAGAACGTGGAGGCGTTGTTCTGGCCGTCTTCGCCGAAGTCGAAGGCCCAGCCGTTGGCCGTCTGGCCGGCCGGCTTCTTGTAGGCCATGACCGCGGCGCGAATCTTGTCCTTGTCGGTGGACTTGGCGTTGCCGATGGCTTCAAAGAAGGCCTTGGCGCCCACGTAGTTGGTCAGGCTGTGGCCTGATTGCGGGTCGCTCTTGTAGGTCGCCTTGTAGGCTTCCAGGAACTTGTCCAGGCCTGGCGCGCCAGCCGGATTGATGGACGACTGCGGGAAGTCAAGGTCGAACACGCCGTTCATGTCGGCGCCGACCGCCTTGGCGGTATCGGCCAGCGAATAGCCGCCGCCTGCGCCGATCACGACCTTGGGCTTGAAGCCCGCGGCGCGCGCCTGGCTGAAGAACAGGATGGCGTCGTTCTGATAGGCCGTCTGGAGCACCACGTCCACCTTGGCGCCTTTCAGGCGCAGGATCAGGGACGACAGGTCTACCGTCTTGGCCGAGTAGGGCAGGACTTCAGCCACCGTGTAGCCCAGTTCTTGAGCACGCTTCTTTTCGGTGGCGGCCACGTCGGTGCCGTAAGGCCCGTCTTCGTGGATGATGCCGATCTTGATGTCCTTGGGGTTCAGTCCCATGCCCGGGGCGATCGTGTCATGCAGCGCATTGACCACCGACACGCCGTACAGCGCCGTATTGGGGTTGCTGCGGAACAGGTACTTGTAGCCGCGCGTGGTGATCTTGTGGGCGGTGGCGCCCAGTTCGAAATACGGCACGCCCGCCAGTTCCGTCACGGGCGACGCCGCGTACGAAATGCCGGAGGCGTAGCTGCCGAACACGCCGACCACGTTGGCCGAGATCAGGCGCTTGGTTTCCGACACGGCCTGCGTCGGATCCACGGCGTCCGCCTTGACGATTTCGATCTTCTCGCCGTTTACGCCGCCTGCGGCGTTGATCTCGTTGACGGCCAGCTCCAGACCGCGATAGCTCTCTTGTCCCAGGAGCGCAAGCGCGCCGCTGAACGGGAAGAGGGCGCCCACTTTCATGTCGGCCGCTGCGGTGCCGCTTGCCAGTGCGCCGCACACGCCCAGCGCCAGAATAATCTTATTGAACTTGAACACGGTCTACGCTCCTTTGTCGGTATGGGATGCGGACTGTTTTTAGTGGTGTCCGTCTTTTTTAAATATATGATATATGTGCCGGCCAGGTACAAAAACCCCGCCTTGGATTCTAGTTGGGGCCGCAACAAGCCGAATCGGGGAATTCCCTAAAGCCGCATGAATAAAGCCTTAGCGGCCGATAAGGCACGAAATGAACCGCAATATTCCGTCAGGCGGGCGTACCTTCAGGAGGGTCTCCAGCGTTACCGAAAGTACGAGAAACTAGCCGGCTTAATCATATATCCTATATCATCAAGCGCGCGCTTTTCCATAAAAACCCAGGAGACAGAAGCATGTTCGAGGAAGTCAATTTCGCCGGAAAACGGGTCCTGATCACCGCTGGTGCGGATGGTCTGGGCCTGGAGATGGCCAAGGTGTTCCATCATGCGGGTGCCACGGTGTTCGTGTGTGATGTGAACGAAGCGCGCCTGGCCGCGCTGCCGGCCGAATTGCCTGGCGTGCATACCGCGGTTGCGGACGTATCCGACGAGGACAGCGTGGGCGCGCTTTTCGCTGCGGTCATGCAGAAGTTGGGCGGCCTGGACATCCTGATCAACAACGCGGGCGTGGCGGGGCCCACCGGTTACGTTGAAACCCTGTCCAAGGCGGACTGGGACCGCACGTTGGCCGTGAACATCACCGGCCAGTTCCTGTGCGCGCGCCAGGCCATCGGCCTGCTGAAGGCATCCAAGGCGGGCGTGATGATCAACCTGTCTTCCGCCGCCGGTCACCTGGGTTTTGCGGGGCGGTCGGTGTATTCCGCGTCCAAGTGGGCGGTGATCGGGTTCACCAAGTCGCTGGCGATCGAACTGGGGCCGCATGGCATCCGGGTCAACGCTATCCTGCCGGGCGCCGTCGAAGGCCCGCGCATCCGCGCCGTCATCGCGGCCAAGGCCGATACGCTGGGCCGTCCGGTGGACGAGATCGCCTCGCAGTACGAAAACCAGGCCGTGCTGGGCCGCATGGTTACGGCGCGTGACATCGCCAACATGGTGCTGTTCAACGCCAGCGAAGCCGCCCGCAGCGTCACGGGCCAGGCCATCGTGGTGGATGGCTTCACGCAGAAGCTCTACTGATGGGTACCGGCTCCCCGGCGCGTTGCGCCGCCATCATCGGAACGGGCCTGATCGGCCAGGGCTGGGCCATCGTGTTCGCCCGCAAGGGCTGGGACGTGCGCCTGTACGACGTCAATGCGGCCATGCTGGCCGAAGCGCGTTCGTTGATCCTGCAGCAACTGCGCGAACTGGAAACCCAGGGCCTGTTGGAAGACGCCAGCGGCATCATCGAGCGGGTGCACGTGGCCGGCAGCCTGGCCGACGCGGTCAAGGGCGCCAGCTACATACAAGAGAACTCGCCGGAAAAGGTCGAGATCAAGCGCGCGCTGTTTACGGAACTGGACGCCGTGGCCGAACCCGACGCGGTGATCGGCAGTTCGACCTCCAGCATCCCCGCCAGCCAATTCACCGAACACCTGCCCGGACGGCATCGCTGCCTGGTTGCGCACCCGGTCAACCCGCCTTATCTGATTCCTGTCGTGGAGCTATGCCCCGCGCCCTGGACCAGTCCGCAGGCGCTGGATGCCGCCCGCGAGGCCATGACGGCCATCGGCCAGAAACCGGTGCTGGTCCGCCGCGAAATCGAAGGCTTCATCCTTAACCGCCTGCAGGGCGCCTTGCTGCACGAGGCGTTCCGGCTGGCCAAAGCAGGCATCGCCAGCGCCGAAGACATCGACGTGACCGTGAAGGACGGCCTGGGCTTGCGCTGGTCGTTCATGGGGCCGTTCGAAACGATCGACCTGAATGCGCCGGGCGGCATTGCTGACTACTGCGCGCGGTACGGTGGCCTGTACGAGTCCATCGGTGCCGACCAGGGCGAATGCGTGGCCTGGGACGGCGCGTTGGTCGCTGCGCTGGAGGACGAACGCCGCGGCTTGCTGCCGCAGGAAGACCTTGCCAAGCGCCGCTTCTGGCGCGATGAAAAGCTGATGCGCCTGATGCGCCACAAACAAGAGAACGGAGACAACAATGGCTAAGCCCAAACAGAAAGTCGTCATTACCTGCGCCGTGACGGGCGCCATCCATACGCCCAGCATGTCGCCGCACCTGCCGGTCACCGCCGATGAAATCGCGGAAGCCGCCATCGGCGCGGCCAAGGCCGGCGCGGCGGTGTTGCACCTGCACGCGCGCGATCCGCAGACGGGCAAGCCGTCGCAGGATCCCGCACTGTTCAAGCCGTTCCTTGAGCGGATCAAGAACGAGACCGATGCCATCATCAACATCACCACTGGCGGCAGCCCGCACATGACGGTGGAAGAGCGCATGCGCCCGGCTACGACCTTCCAGCCCGAACTGGCTTCGCTGAACATGGGGTCGATGAACTTCGGCCTGTTCCCGATGCTGGACCGCTTCCAGGACTTCAAGCATGACTGGGAACGGGAACACCTGGAGAACAGCCGCTCGCTGATCTTCCGCAATACCTATCAAGACATCGAATCCATCCTGACGCTCGGCAACGCCAACGGCACGCGCTTCGAATTCGAGTGCTACGACATCAGCCACCTCTACAACCTGGCGCACTTCGTCGACCGCGGGCTGGTGAAGTCGCCGCCGTTCATCCAATCCGTGTTCGGCATCCTGGGCGGCATCGGCCCGCACCCGGAAGACCTGATGCACATGAAGCGCACGGCAGACCGGCTGTTCGGCAACGACTACGAATGGTCGATTCTGGGCGCGGGCCGCAACCAGATGCCGCTGGCGACCATCGGTGCCGCGATGGGCTCCAACGTGCGCGTAGGCCTGGAAGATTCGCTGTGGATCGGCCCGGGGCAGTTGGCGGAGTCCAACCGCGTGCAGGTCGAGCGCATCCGCTCCATCCTCGAGGCGCTGAACCTGGAGGTGGCGACGCCCGACGAAGCGCGCGCCAAGCTGGGCCTGAAGGGCCGGGAAAACGTGAAGTTCTGATCAGGGCGGCAGGCCGGCGCGGATGCGCCGGCCGCGTTCAAGCGTGGCGGCGCAGCGCGTCGGCAAGCGTGGCGACATCCAGCTCGCGATCGAAATTGGCGGCATGGCGTGCCTTCAAGGTCAGTTCCGCCGCCAGGGTTAAGTCCGCGTCGCCAGGGGTATCGGCGGCGCCCAGTTCGCGCAGCGTGGTGGGCAGGCCCACTTGGGCGTACCACTGGGTCAGGTCGGCCAGCATGCCGTCGTTGCGCTGTTCCAGGTCCAGTTGCACCAGCAGGCCGACTGCGACCTGCAGGCCATGCAATGCCGTCGCCACGCCGCCAATCTTGGGCAGCCCGCGCGTGAGTGCGTGGGCGATGGACAGGCCGCCGCTTTCAAAACCGAGACCGCTCATGAGGATCATCGCTTCCACCACGCGCTCGAACGCCGGCGTGGGCTGGCCAGTGCCCGCGGCCGCCACGGCATCCACGCCATCGGCCAGCAGGGTGCGCAGGCAGCCATCGGCGATCAGTTGCGCCGACAGCAGCGGCGCGCCGTCGTACATGTTCTTGCCGCCGTTGCGCTGGCATTGCTCGGCTTCGAACTTCTTCGAAATGGCGTCGCCCAGGCCGGCGCGGAAGAAGTGCACCGGCGCGGTGGCGATGATGGCGGTGTCCACCAGCACGACCGTGGGATTGAACAGCATGTGTTCGACGGCCAGGAGGTTGTGATGTTCGTCGTACAGCACATAGTTCTTGCTGGTGGGCGCGTCGTTGGATGCCACCGTGGGCACCGTGATCAGATGACAGTGGGCCGACTTTGCCACCGCCTTGCCCGCATCCAGCGACTTGCCGCCACCCACCGCCACCACCATGTCGATGCCGGCGTCCGAGGCTTGCGCGCGCAATTGCGCGATCAGTTCGGGTGTCAGGTCCCCGTCGACGATCAGCGGCGTCAGCGCTACACCGTGTTCAGCGCACAAGGCGTCGATTCTTGGACCCAGCACGCCATGGACGTAGCGGTCGATGACCAGGGCGGCGCGGCGCCCGAACAAGGCGGCGTACTGGCCCAAGGTGGCCAGGGCGCCCGCTCCCTGTATGTAGCGGCTGGGAGCGCCAAAAATCTTCAGCATGAAGTCTTCCTATTTGCGTGGCACGGGAGGGCGGTAGTCGAGCTCTTTCTCGCGCTCGACCAACCAGTCAATCATGATCTTGCCGCCCCAGACCAGGTCGGCCTGGATGGCGCTGCGCGCCGCTTCGGAGTCCCGCGCTTCCAGCGCTTCCAGCACGGCTTCGTGGCGATGCTCGTTTTCGGAATAGTCCAGGCCGGCCGTCTTGATGTGGAAGACCTTCAGGATGGGGCCCGTGATGACCCAGAACGATTCCACCGTGCTGCGCAGGATGGGCTTGTTGCTGGCTTCCAGGATGCCGAAGTGGAACTTGCGGTTCAGGTAGCTGGCGCGCTTGGGGTCCGTCGACGTGCAGGAGATGAAGTCCCGCTGCAAGGCGACCAGATTGTCCAGCTGCTTGCGCGTGATGTTCTGCGCGGCCTCGGCCGCGCCCATGCCTTCCAGATGGAAACGGATCTGCTGGATTTCGCGCAGCTTTTCCGAATTCACGTAGGGCACATAGACCGCCGTGGCGGCCTGCATCTCCAGGCCCTGCTCGCTGATCAAGCGGAAGATGGCCTCGCGTACGGGCGTGATGGACACGCCCATTTCTTGGGCCAGTTCGCCAATGATCAGGCGTTCTCCGGGTTCGTACTGCCCGTTGATCAGGGCATTGCGGATTTCGTTGTAGACCCTGACGGAGAGGTTCTCTTTCTTTACCGGTTTGAGGCTGGGCATGACGTTTCGGGCTTGCTGTATTGAGGGAACGGGTGAATCCGGAGTGAATTCTAGCCCGCCATAGCCAATTCAAGCTCAATGGGTATATTATATATCATATATCCTAACGAAGAAAGGACGCGCCATGCGCCATCACCAGGAGGCCCCCACCGAGGGGGAAGTCAGGATGCTGCGGGAGAAAGCCCGCCATATCCGGCTGGAGACAATCAGACTCATCGAAATCGCGAAGGTCGGGCACTACAGCTCGGTCTTCTCGTGCGCGGAAATCTTCGCGTCGCTGTATTACGACGTGATGCGGCTGCGCCCGGGCGAGCCTCACTGGCCCGACCGCGACCGCTTTCTGATGGGCAAGGGCCATGCCGCCGTCGGACTGTTCCCGGTGCTGGCCGACCACGGCTTCATCGACCGCGAATTGCTGGACGGCTACACCCGGTTGGGCAGCCCCCTGGGTGACCACCCCGACATGAGCAAAGTGCCGGGCGTGGATTTCAGCTCGGGCTCGATCGGGCATGCGCTGTCCAACGGCGTGGGCATGGCGGTGGGCGGGCGCATGAGCCAGCGCGACTTCAATGTCTTCGTGATGCTGGGCGACGGCGAAATGCAGGAAGGGCAGGTCTGGGAAGCGGCATTGTTCGCCGCGCATAACCGCTTGTCGCGCTTGATCGCCATCGTCGACCGCAACGGCTACCAGCTGGACGGGAAGGTGGACGACGTGATGGGCGTGGAGTCGCTCAAAGAGAAGTGGCTGGCGTTCGGCTGGGACGTCCATGAAGTCGATGGCCACAACCTGCTGGAATTGACGACGCTGCTGCGCCGCCTGCGTGCGGACGACGCGCGCGAGAGGCCAGCGTGCGTGATTGCCAAGACCATCAAGGGCAAAGGCGTGTCCTACATGGAAACCGAGCCGGGTTGGCACCTGGGCTATCTGGCGCCGCAAGATGCGCAAAGCGCCGTCGACGAAATTCTCTCCCGCGAGATCTGAATGGCACAGGCACAAGTCCTTTCCCCCGACTCCTGGCAGTACCGCGCCCTGAATGCGGTGAACCCCGGGCTGTCCTATCTTTCCGATGCGCTGATCGAACTGGCGCAGGCCGGGCACCCGGTGGTGGCCGGCTCGGCCGACCTGCAATATTCCAACGGCCTGAACCGCTTTGCCCAGGCCTACCCGGACCGCTACGTGCAGTTCGGCATTTCCGAGCAGAACATGGTGTCGGCGGCGGCCGGCCTGGCCACCACCGGCATGATGCCGTTCGTGGCCACCTTCGCCTCGTTTCTGGGGCTGCTGTGCTGCGAACAGATCCGCATGGACGTGGCATACACCAAGCTGCCGGTCCGGCTGATCGGCCACCATACCGGCATCAGCCTGGGCTTTTACGGTACCTCGCATCACGCCACTGAAGACATCTCGACGATGCGCGCGCTGGCCGGCCTGACGGTCGTCTCGCCCGCGGACGGCCCGCAGTTGGCGTCCGCCATCAAGGCCTCGGTCGACTGGCCCGAACCCATCTACTTCCGCATCGGGCGGGGCCGCGATCCGCAGGTGTACGAAGACGGCGCCCCGTTCGAATTCGGCCGCGCGATCGTGCATTCGACGGGCAGCGACCTGAACATCATCGCTTGCGGGATCACGCTGCATGCCGCGTTGGCCGCGGCAGAACAGCTGCGCCAGGAAGGATTGTCGGTCGGCGTGATCGACATGCCGACCATCAAGCCGCTGGACCGCGACGCCGTGCTGGCGGCGGCGGGGCAGGCGCGCCTGATGATGACGGTGGAAGAACACAATGTGCTGGGCGGGCTGGGTTCGGCCGTGGCTGAAGTGCTGGCGGATGCCGGCACGGGCACCCGACTGCGCCGCCACGGCATCTATGATGAATACAGCCTGATCGCCCCGCCCACCACGCTGTACGCCCACTACAAGCTGGACGCCGCCGGCATCGGCGAAGTGGCCCGCGAAGTGGTCAAAACCTCAAATAAAGCCTGACCCCGGAGAACACGATGAAGGAAATCAGCGGAAACACGCGCCTGTTCGGCATCCTGGCCGACCCGATCCATCATGTGAAGACGCCCCAGCGCATGAACGAGCTGTTCGCCAAGATCGGGTTCGACGGCGTGTGCGTGCCGTTTCATGCGCGGCCCGACAATCTGGCCGCCGTGGTCGACGGCCTGCGGCGCCTGGAGAACCTGGGGGGCGTCATCATCACCATGCCGCACAAGACCGCCATCCTGGACCTGGTGGATGAGGTCACGCCGGTCGCTCGGAAGATCGGCGCGGCGAACGTGGTGCGCCGCGACGCGGACGGCCGGCTGGTGGCGCATATGCTGGACGGCGAAGGCTTCGTGCGCGGCCTGCTGACGGCGGGTGTGCCCGTGCAGGGGAAAAGCGCCTATCTGGCGGGCGCGGGCGGCGCAGCCAATGCCATCGGTTTTGCGCTGATCCAGGCGGGCGTGTCGCGGCTGACCATCGCCAATCGCACGCCGGCCAAGGCCGAAGACCTGAAGGCCCGCATCCTGTCGCTGCATCCGGACGCCAAGATCACGATCGGCACGCCCGACCCGGCCGGCCATGACCTGGTCGTCAACGGCACGTCGTTGGGCATGAAGGAAGGCGACGCCTTGCCGCTCGATACCAGCCGCCTGACGCCGGACCAACTGGTGTGCGAAGTCATCATGCAGCCCAAGGACACGGCGCTGTTGCTGGCCGCCCAGGCCAAGGGCTGCAAGGTGCATTACGGCGCGCCGATGCTGGCCTGCCAGATCGAGCTGATGGCCGAGATGCTGGGCGTGGTTCCCGCGAAATAGCATGCAGCCGATATCAGGACGGGGTAGATAAAAAGATGGGCGACTACGATTTCATTATTGCGGGCGGCGGCACGGCGGGTTGCATCCTGGCCAACCGGCTCACCGCCGACGGCAAGCATCGCGTCCTGATGCTGGAAGCCGGCTTCGAGGCCCGCAGCATGTGGATCTCGATCCCGGCGGGCTTTTCCAAGCTGCTGGTGAACCCGGACTACAACTGGCGCTTTGCGACTGAGCCCGAAGACAACGTCCATGGCCGCACCATTGCCGTGCCGCGCGGCAAGGGCGTGGGCGGATCCACCTTGATCAACGGCATGATCTACGTGCGCGGACAGCCGCAGGACTACGACGGTTGGGAAGCCGCGGGTGCGACGGGTTGGGGGCAAGCGCAGGCCGAACGGCTGTTCCGCAAGATCGAGCATTACGAACCCGGCGGCGAAACACGTGGCAAGAACGGGCCGATGCATCTGGAGGAAGTCGCCGAACGCTTTCCAGTGTCCGACGCCTTCCTGCGCGCGGCGCAAGAGGATGGCCAGCCGCTGAACGCCGACTACAACAGCGGCAATCAGGAAGGCGTGGGCTACTACCAGGTGCTGCAGCATCGGGGCAGGCGCTGGAGCGTGGTGGACGGCTATATGAAGCCCGCCGCCGGCCGCCAGAATCTGAAGGTGGAATGCGGCGCGCATGTGACGCGGCTGGTGTTCGAAGGCAAGCGTTGCGTGGGCGTGACGTATCGCCAGAACGGCCAGGAGCACACCGTACGGGCGCGCCGCGAAACGGTGCTGTGCCTGGGGGCGGTGCAGTCGCCGCAGTTGCTGGAACTGTCCGGCGTGGGCGATCCGGCGCGGCTGCAATCCTTCAACATCCCGCTGGTGCACGCGCAGGCGCAGGTCGGTGAAAACTATATCGACCACTTCGCGACGCGCATGAATTGGCGCGTGAAGAATGCCGTGACCTTGAACGAAATGTCGCGCGGCTGGCGCCTGGCGCAACAGGTCGCTCGCTACTACACCCGCCACACCGGCATCCTGACGCTGGGCACGGGGCTCGTCCACGGCTTCGTCAAGAGCGCGCCTGACCTGCCGACGCCCGACGTGCAGTTCTTCTTCGTGCATGCCAGCTATGCCAACGCGGCCGAACGCATCCTGGACCGCCATCCGGGCATGACGATCGGCGTGGCACAGCTGCGCCCGGAATCGGTGGGCAGCATCCACATCAAATCCGCCGATCCCTTGGCGGGCCCGTCGATCCGCCCGAACTTCCTGTCGGCGCAGATCGATCGCGACAGCCTCGTCGGCGGCATGAAAGTGGCGCGCCGTATCGTGGGGCAACCGGCCATGCAACGGTTCATCGAGGCCGAAGTCAGCCCCGGCGCCGCCGTGGAAAGCGACGAGCAATGGCTGGACTTCGCGCGGCGCAACGGCCAGACGATCTATCACCCGATCGGCACCTGCCGCATGGGCTCGGACGCCGCCGCCGTGACCGACGTGCGCTTGCGCGTGAACGGCCTGACGGGGCTGCGCGTGGTGGACGCGTCGGTGATGCCGAAGATGGTCTCCGGCAACACGCAGGCCGCCGTCATGATGGTGGCCGAGCGCGGCGCCGAAATGATCCTCGAGGACGCCGCTCAGGCATCCTGAGCGATCGTAGGATGGGTGAAGCGCGAGAGTTCTTAAGCAAGAATACTGCTGCCGAGCGCGCGTAACCCATCAAGCGGCGGTGATTTCTTGGCAACTTTAGCGACAGAGCAACCGCTGTCTGATGGGTTACGCGCGCTGGGCAGCGGCATTCTTGCCTAAGAACCCCCGCGCTTCACCCATCCTACGGCCTGCCGGGTTCAGCGGATCAGGAAGCCCGCGCCGACCGGGTCGTTGCGGTCGATCACCCAGCGCGCGGTGCCCAGGATGCTGGCGGTGCCCTTGACGGTGGGCCGGACGGCGCGCGTGCCGTTCAGGTCTACCTCGCCCAGCAGGCAGCCTTCAAACGTGCCGCTGCCCAGCAGGCCCTCGGATTTGATCGGCTGGTTCAGGCCCATCTTTCCGCGCGCCTCGAACATGGCCATCATGGCGCTGGTGCCCGTGCCGCCGGGCGAACGGTCCAGCTGGCCGGCGCTGAACACGTGCACGTTCTTGTAGAACGCGCCTTCGATCGTCGGCTGGTGCCAGAACGTGATGAAGTTCAGATTGTTGATGTGCGCTTCGGTTGGGTGCTGGATGCGATGGCGCGCGTTCAACTGGTCACGCACGATCAGGCCCATGCGCGACAGCTCGGTGCCGTTGTCCGGCGAGATCCGCAGGTCGCAACCCGACAGGTCCACAATGCCGAAGTAGTTGCCGCCCCACACGATGTCGGCGGACAGCTTGCCGTAGCCTGGCAGTTCCACCGGAATGTCCTGCGCCGCCACGTAGGCCGGTACGTTCTCGAAGCGCGTCCACAGCACGTTCTCGCCTTCGGATGCCACTTCCGACACGACCAGGCCGGCCGTGGTTTCAAAGCGAATCTTGGTGATGCCGTCCTTGCCGCGCGCCACCAGGCCATTGGCCACCATCGCCATGCTGACCGCGATCGTGCCGTGGCCGCACATGTGGGAATACTCGGTGCCGTCGATGTAGATCAGGCCGGCGTCGAATTCGGGACTGGACGGCGGCGTGAGGAATACGCCGAACATGTCCTTGTGGCCGCGCGGTTCGCGCATCAGCGCTTGACGCAGCCAGTCGTAGTTCTGCTCCAGGAAAGCCCGCTTTTCCAGGATGGTGGATCCGGCGGGGTAGGGGATGCCGCTATGCACGATGCACAGGGGCTCGCCTTCGGTATGGGTATAGATGACATCGAACGCGTCTTGCTTGCGCATGACTGTGGCTCCAGACAAAAGTAGGATGAGGGGAAAACCCGGGAGTCGAGAAACTATTTGCCGCGTTCGGACAGCATGTCCAGCCCGACGGTCAAATCAAGAATGACGATGGCGATCACCGCAACCACGATCGTGGCGCCCGATACGGCTGCGATGGTCGGATCTATCGTGTACTGCACGTAGTTGAAAAGCTTCACGGGGATGGTGTTCAGGTCCGCCGTGGTGTTGAAGATGGAAAGCTCCACGTTGATCCATGACGAGATGAACGCGAAGATGGAACCGGTCACGATGCCCGGCCGGATCTGCGGCAGCACCACCAGGAAGAACGTGGTCCAGGGGTTGGCGCCCAGGTCCGCGGAAGCTTCTTCCAGCGCGCGCTGCTCCGGCGTCAGCAGGGTCAGTGTTGAACGCAGCACGAACGGCGCGATGATGACGATGTGCCCGATCAACAGCGACAGGAAGCTGCGCGTCAGGCCGAAATACGCGCCGTACTGCAGCAGCGCCGCGCCCAGCACGATGTGCGGCAGCACCAGCGGCGACATCAGTACCGACGTCAGCGCCGCCTTGCCCGGGAATTCGTAGCGCGCCACCGCCAGCGCGGCCGGCACGGTCAGCACGACGGCGGCAACGGTCGCCGCCAGCGCCAGCACCGTGCTGGTGGTGAACGCGGCGACGTAGCCGGCTTCCACCAGCAAGGTGCGGTACCACTCCAGCGTCCAGCCCTGGGGCGGGAACGCCAGGTACGGCGTGGCCGTGAACGACGAGCCCAAGATCACCACCAGCGGCAGGGCCAGGTAGGCCAGGACGGCCAGCGCGATCAGGCGGATCAGATTGCGGGCGATCATCGCGCGGCTCCAGGCAGGGTGGCGGCGCGGTTCGCCAGCGCAACCAGGATCAGGGTGAAAACCAGCAGCACCATGCTCAGCGCGCCGCCGTAGTGGAAATCGAAGACCGAGCTGTATTGCTGGAAGATCAGCATGGACAAGACCGAGATCCGCCCGCCGGACAGCAAGGCAGGCGTCACGTAGGCGCTCACGGCGAGCGTGAAGACGATGATGGCGCCCGACACCACGCCAGGCAGCGTCAGCGGCCAGGTGATGTGGAAGAACGTCGCCGTCGGGCTTGCGCCAAGGTCTGCGGACGCCTGCTCGCAGGCCGGATCTACCCGGGCCAGCGCATTGCCCACCGCCAGCACCACGAAAGGCAGCAGTACGTAGACCATGCCGATCAGGATGCCCAGCTCGGTGCCGATGAAGCGCACCGGACGGTCGGCCGCGCCGACGCCAACCAGCGCCTGGTTGACCAGGCCGTTACGGCCCAGCAGCACCATCCAGCCGAACGCGCGCACGATGTTGCTGGTGAACAGCGGCACCACCAGCAGGATCACGCAGAAGCGACGCCAGGCCTGCCAGCGCACCACACGCACCAGGTACCACGCCAGCGGGTAGCCCAGGATCACGCATACGACGGTGGTGAAGAAGGCCAGCCGGAAGGTCACCAGGATCACATCCCAGTGATATTGGTCGGCCAGCACGCGCAGGTACTGTTGCAAGGTCAGCGTCACGCCGTCTGGCCCACCCGTGATGCTGGCCAACGCCACCACCGCCAACGGCGCCAGGAAGAAGGCCGCAAAGAACAGCACGGGGGCCGCCAGCAGCAGGCCGGGCGAGAGCCAGGCGCGCCGGTTCATGGCTGTTCACCGATCAGGTGCAGGTGCTCCGGCGCGAAGGCCAGGTGCACCGTCGTGCCCGGGCGCAGCTCGGCAGGCGCAATGCCGCCATGGCGCGCCACCACCGACTGGCCGCCGATGTCCACGTGGATCATGCTGTGGCTGCCCACGTTGATGACGTCCGTGACCGCGCCGGTCAGCGTGTGCGCGGACGCTTCGGCACTCAGCCGCAAGTCTTCGGGCCGCAGCACCGCCACGCCGCGCGCGGGCGCCGGCTTGCCGCCCAGCGGCACGCGCAGGCCCTGGGCCTCCAGCTGCAGCGTGCCGCCTTCTGTCGCGGTGTAGGCCATGAAGTTCGCGTCGCCGATGAACTCCGCTACGAAGCGCGTGGCGGGCTGGCGATAGATGTCCGTGCCTGCGCCCACCTGTTCGATGCGCCCCGCATGCATGACAACGACCCGGTCGGCCATGGTCATCGCTTCTTCCTGATCGTGAGTGACGAAGATAAAGGCGATACCCAGCTTGGCTTGCAGGTGCTTGAGCTCCAGCTGCATGCGCTTGCGCAGCTTCAGGTCCAGCGCGGACAACGGTTCGTCCAGCAACAACAGCTTGGGCTGGTTGACGATGGCGCGCGCCAGCGCCACCCGTTGCTGCTGGCCGCCGGACATCTCGCGGGGGTAGCGCGGACCAAAGTCCGCCAGCCCCACCATGTCCAGCGCCGCACGGGCGCGCTCGGCGGCTTCGGCCCTTGATGCGCCCTGGCGCCGCGGGCCATAGGCCACGTTCTCCAGCACGGTCATGTGCGGAAACAGTGCGTAGTTCTGAAACACCGTGTTGAGCGGACGATGGTGCGCGGCCAGCCGGCTGATGTCCTGGCCGTCGATCAGGATGCGGCCCGATTCGGGCTTCAGGAAGCCGGCGATCGAGCGCAGCAAGGTGGTCTTGCCGCAGCCGCTGGGCCCCAGCAGGGCGACGAATTCCCCCTGCTGGATGTCCAGGTCAATGTGATCCAGCGCCTGGTAGGCGCCAAAGCGCATCGACACGCCTTCGATGGTGAGCAAAGCGGACATGATTGATCCCTGGACCCTAGCGCTTGCGGGCAACCTGGCGGTTCCACGCGTCGGTGACTTCGGCGCGGCGGCTGTTGATGAGGTTCCAGTCGAACAGGCTCAGGTTCTTCACCGAGCCCTCGGCGCCCCACGGCAGCTTGCGGGCCACGTCCTTGGGCACCTGCACGTCCTTGACCGCCGGCCCCAAGTACAGGCGCGTGGCCAGGCAAGCCGCGGCGTCTGGCGTCAACGCGGTATCGATGAACTTCTTGGCGGCCGCCGCATTAGGCGCGCCCTTGACCAGATGCAGGCGGGCGTCCGTGGCCCACGCGCCTTCCTTGGGCACGGCGAAGCCGATAGGCAGGCCCTTGTCGATCAAGTCCCACGCGCCCACGTTGAAGTGCGCGCCGATGATGGCCTCGCCGCTTTGATAGGCGTTGCTGGCCGCGCCCGAGCTGTCGAAGAACAAGGCGGTGTCCAGGGTGGCCAGCTTGGCGTACAGCGGCGTCAGGTTGGACGGGTCGATGGCCCAGACGCGCGCCAGGAAGAAAATGAACGGCACGCCGGACGAATTCGCGGGCGAGGGCACGGCGACGGCGCCGGCATACTCGGGCTTCCACAAGTCCTTCCAACTGGTCGGCGCCTGCGGCACTTCCTTGGTGTTGTAGGTGATGCCCAGCGAGTAATAACCCGTGCTGACGGCATAGGCCGCATCGCCGTTGCGGTATACGCCCTGGTCGATGACGTTCTTCAGGTTGGGGATGGCCGCGGGGTCCAGCGTGTCCAGCACGCCGGCCTGGGCGGCCAGTTCGCTGATGCCGCCGTCCATCCAGGCCACGTCGATCGTAGGCGCGTTCTTCTGCTGCTGCAGCTTGGCCAGCGTGGTGGTCGATGTGCCGACTTCCGGCACGACCGTCACGCCGGTGGCCTTGGTGTAGGGATCGGCGACGCAGGCGCGGAACGCGTCGCCCCAGTTGCCGCCGTACCAGGCGACGGTGATCTTCTGCTGTTGCGCCATCGCCTGCGTGGCCAGCAATAGCCCGGCGCCCAGCAAAGCGGCGCGGACTGCGCTGCGGGTAGGTGTTGCCATGTCGGATTCCCCTTGTCGATTTATCGGCTTGTCGCGGGTGTCGCTGGAGCAGGGTGCTCCAGGACGGAGCCGTGACGTTGCCATACCTGCATCTTGGGCGATCCCCGGGAAAACGAGCTTGAAGGCGCGGGACAAAAACTTGAATAATTGCGTCATGACTGACGTCGAATTCACCGCCTCCGCCACTTCCCCCTATGAGGACGCCGCACAAGGCCAGCCCCCGGGGAAACCCGCACTGACCATCGGTATCGTGCTGATGGACCAGTTCACTCTGGCTGCCTTCGCGGGTTTGGTGGACGTGCTGCGCCTGGCTGGCGACCACGGCGGACGCAGCCGGCAGATCCATACGGCATGGCGCGTCATGAGTTGGGACGGCAAGCCGCGCTGCTCCAGCGCCGGCTTGACCATCGATGTGGCCGACAGCCTGCCCGACGACCCCGCCCAGTTCGATTACGTGGCCGTGTGCGGGGGCAACGACTACATCAACGGCCGCATGCCCGAACCGCTGCGCGATTGGCTACGGCTGGCGGCGGCGCTGCGGGTGCGCTTGTTGGGCATCTGCACCGGCACCTTCGCGCTGGCGCAGGCCGACGTGATCGGGCCCCGCACGGTATGCGTGCATTGGAATGTGCTGGATGCGTTCCGCGAGCGTTTTCCGCAGACCCGCGCGGTGGTTGACCGCCTGTTCGTGGACGAGGGCGACCTGATCTCCTGCGCGGGGTCCACTGCGGCGATCGACCTCGGCCTGTATCTGGTGGCCCGCCATTGCGGGCGCGACAAAGCCCAGCAGGCGATGCGGCACATGATGCTGCAGGGCGTGCGCCCAGGCCGGGTGCCGCAGGCGCATTTCCGCACCGACCTGTCCGGCATCCAGGACCTGCGCGTGCGCCAGGCTGCGCACTTTATCGAGCAGCGCATCGACAACCCCCCGCCGCTGGACGCCATCGCGCGCTATGTCGGGGTCGGGCGGCGGCAGTTGGAGCGCGCGTTCCGCCTGGCCACGGGCATGTCGCCCATGGCATTCCAGCGGCAACTTCGGCTGGAATATGGAAGCTGGTTGTTGCTCAATAATCCTTGCAGCATCACGCAGATTGCGTTGGACTGCGGTTTTGCGGACGGCGCGCACTTCTCGCGCGACTTCCGGGCGCACTTCGGATTATCCCCGCGCCAATATCAACAGGCCCGAGGCCAGCAGGCTATCGGGCAAGAGGGCGGTGTCAGCGTATTTCCTGCCTAGCCTTCGCTTACCCCAAGGAGACGGCATGACGTATGACCTCTGGTATTGGGACGGTATTCCCGGACGTGGCGAGTTCGTGCGCTTGGCGCTGGAAGCGGGGGGCATCCCGTATCGCGAACGCGCGCGCGAACCCGGTGCCTCGGAAAATTCACTGATCGACGACATGCAGTCGCCGCGTAAGCATCCGCCTTTCGCGCCGCCTTATCTGGTGGCCGGCAGCATGACGCTGGGCCAGACCGCCAATATCCTGCTGTTCCTGGGAGAAAAGCACGGCCTGGCCCCGGAATCGCTGGAAGGACGCCTTTGGGTGAACCAGCTTCAGCTGACCATCGCCGATATGGTGACAGAGGCGCACGATACGCATCACCCCATTTCCGCCAACGATTATTACGAAGACCAGAAGGAAGAGGCTGCGCGCCGGGCCCGTAGTTTCCGGGAAGAGCGTATACCTAAATTCCTGGCGTATTTCGAACGCGTGCTCGGCGGGCCGACGGCGTGGCTGGCTGGCGGCAAACGCTGGACCTACGTCGACCTGTCGTTGTTCCACTTGGTCGACGGCCTGCTCTATGCGTTCCCGAAACGCATGGGGACGGTAGCATCGGATTATCCGAACGTGATGGCCTTGCACGCGCGCGTGGCGTCGCTGCCGGCATTGCAGCCCTATTTTGATAGCGGCAGGCGTTTGCCTTTTGGCGAGTGCATATTCCGCCAATATCGCGAACTGGACGCCGCCTGACCTCCGAGTCATCGGCGGCTGCGGGGAGGGGTTAACGGCCGCGCGTCGGCAGTTTCCGAGGGGCGCCTGATGCCACCCGCATTTTCATCTCTCTATTAATAATGGGGTCATCGACCGCCCATTAATAAATGATGCGCTTCAATCAAGCGAAAAATAGATGGCGGATTGGTATTAACCCTGAACGGCGCAATAAGCACGGGCTGATTGCGCTGTTGAAGGTCGCTAAATAATTATCCGATGCGAGGGTGCGCCGCGATTTTTTTCTGCAAAGCGATCGGTAATAGGTTGAGAAACGATCATTTTTAGGATTAAATATTTTCGACTGGATACATTCTCGATTTTTTAATTTTGGTCCAGGCCTGCCGTTACCGCAGTGGCGACGGACTACCAGGTAGCAAGTGCATGCGGCGCGGCGTGCACTGACTGAGTTTGGGACGCGCCAAGCAGTTCTGATTCAGAGATTCCGCTTGTCGACCGTTGTCAGAAACTTCGTCCCATCCTTGGCAGGAGAAGCCACCATGCAATGGATCACCCTAAGTCGCCTGTTCCGCGGCGAACGCGGCATGCAGAAGGCGGATTTGTACGGCCAGATCTCGGCTATCCATAAAGCGCAGGCCGTCATCGAATTTGATCTGGAAGGCCACATCCTGATGGCCAATCAGAATTTCCTGGACACCATGGGTTATTCCCTGGATGAGATCCTGGGACAGCATCACCGCATGTTCATCGATCCGGATGAGCGCGAATCTGCCGAGTATCTGGCTTTTTGGGAAAAGCTCGGGCAGGGCGCTTATGACGCGGGCCGTTACCGCCGCGTTCGTCGCGATGGCCGGGACGTCTGGCTGCAAGCGTCCTATAACCCCATCTTCGATAAGCGCGGTCGGCCGCTCAAAGTCGTCAAGTACGCCACTGATATTACCGACCAGCAGCAGCGCCAGGCGGACACTGAAGGCCAGTTGGCGGCGATCTCCAAGGTGCAGGCGATTATCGAGTTCGAATTGGACGGCACGATCATCCGCGCCAATGACTTGTTCCTGAATGCCGTGGGCTATCACGCCTCTGAGGTGGAAGGCCGGCATCACAGCATGTTCGTGCGGCCCGAAGAGGCGCGCTCGGCCGCCTACCAGGAATTCTGGCGCAAGCTGCGCAGCGGCGAACATGACACGGGCCAGTACCTGCGCATCGGCAAGGGCGGGCGCCAGGTGTGGATCGAAGCCAGCTATAACCCGATCCTCGACGCGGAAGGCCGGCCTTTCAAGGTCGTGAAATACGCCACCGACATCACCAAGCGCTTCACCGCCGCGCAGACCCTGCGGGTGGCCGTGCAGGGCCTGACCGAAAATGCCGAGCGCGCCAGCCAGGCCAACGCCCTGGCGCTGGACGCCAGCAAGGTCGCCGAGCAGGGCGGCAAGACGGTGAAGGGCGTGGTGCAGACGATGGGGGCCATCACCGATAGCTCGCGGCGCATTTCCGAGATCATCGGCGTGATGGACGGCATTGCCTTCCAGACAAACATCCTGGCGCTGAACGCCGCCGTGGAAGCCGCCCGCGCCGGCACGCACGGCAAGGGTTTCGCGGTGGTCGCGGCCGAAGTCCGCAGCCTGGCGCAAAACAGCGCCGCCGCTGCGAAAGAGATCAAGGGGCTGATTACGACCTCCGTCGAACAGATAGAAAGCGGCGCCGGTCAGGTGCAGTCGGCCGGCGCCACGATGGAAGACATCGTGGCCTCATCGCGCCGCGTCACTGAAATCATGGCGGAAGTGGTGAACGTGTCGTTGGCGCAATCGGCCAAACTGGCGGATGTCACCGAAGACATCACGCAGATGACGGCAGAAGCCGCCCAGACCTTGCGGGCCACCCAGGAAGCCGCGGATGCGCAGGCTGCGCGCAAAGACCATCGGCCTGTCGGGGTGGTCAAGCCCGTGACGGTGGCCGTGCGCGCCAGGCAGGCGGCCAATACGCCGCTGCCGCCCAAGCCGGTGCTGGAGTACGTGCGCTACTGACGTCCGGGCGGGCAGGGGCCCGCGCGAGTGCGCTATAAAGACGGTATTGTCTGAATCCCAGGCCTGGGCCGGATCGCTTCCGCCCGGGCCGCATTATTTGCGGCACCGTCCATGACCGAATCCGAAGCCCTCGCCCTTGCCTCGCACCGCCACTACAAGGGCGGTCTCTACCTGTATGTGGGCACCGCCCGCCATTCCGAGACCGAAGAGTCCATGGTGGTGTACGAACACCTGTGGCCGCACGCGCGCGGCCTGTGGGTGCGGCCCGCCACGCTGTTCTTTGGCCAATTGGCTGACGGTTCGCCACGCTTCGCGCCGTTGCACCCGACGGAGTAAATACGGTGACGTTCTTCAACCGGCGGCCTCGCGCCAGCGGCGCGACGTCCCGCACGACCGTCAACCGGACGCAAGCCTCGGCTGCGCTGGATTCGGCCTTGCAGGCGCTACGCGGCCCGTTCATCGTGGCCGACTTGGAAACCACCGGCCTGTCCACCGCCACGTGCGAAATCCTGGAGTTCGCGGCTGTCCGGGTCGAAGCGTCCGGCATGCTGGCCCGCGAATACACACAAGTGGTTCGCACGAGGTCGCCCGTTCCTTCTTTCATCACGCGGCTGACCGGCATTACCCAGACGGAAATCGACCGCCATGGCGTGCCGGTGGTGCAGGCGTTTTCGTCCTTCCTGGAATTCGTGGAGGACTTGCCGGTGTTCTTCCACAATGCGTCGTTCGACCGGCGCTTTCTGGGTGCAGCGGCTGACCAGACCGGCCTGCCGTTTGCAAATCCCACGCATTGCACGTTGGCGCTGGCGCGGCGCGCCTGGCCGGAACTGCCGTCGCACAAGCTCGAGATCCTGGCGCGTCATGTGGGCGCCTCGGATCCCACTCACCGCGCGTTGGCCGACGTGCGCACGACGGTCGCCGTCGCGCTGGCAGCCAGTTCACGCCTGGCCGCGGCCTGACGCGGCGCCTGCTATCGGGAAAATTCGATGTCCGACCTGGAACAGATCAAACTCGCGGTGCGGGCCTTTACGGCAGAAAGAGCGTGGCAGCCCTTTCATTCGCCCAAGAACCTGGCCATGGCCCTGTCCGGTGAGGCCGGCGAGCTGGTGTCCCTGTTCCAATGGCTGACCGAAACTGAGTCACGCAATATGGCGCCGGAACGCCTGGCGGATGCTGCCGATGAAATCGCGGACGTGCAGATGTACCTGGTGGCGCTGGCGGATCAGCTGGGCATCGATATCGCCGATGCCGTGGCGCGCAAGATGGTGAAGAACGCCCAGAAATATCCGGCGGACCGTTTTGCCGGCAGCGCCCGCAAGTACGACGATCCGCCTGAAGAGAGCTGACGGTCAGATCACTTTCTGTTCGTGATGGACCTGGGGCGGCTCGACGAAGAAGCCTGCCACGAGCTTGCGCCATTCCTGGAAGTCGGGCGATTCCCGGAAATCCACCATGTGGTTCTCGACGGTTTCCCACTCGACGACCAGCGTGTAGCGCTGCGGCTGTTCAATGCTGCGGTACAGCTCCATCCCATGGCATCCACGGGCACGCAGAAACAGCGGCTTGGCCTGTGCGACGCCTGCCTCGAACAGCGCTTCCTGTCCTTCGCGGACATGAATGCTGGCAATCTCCTGGATCATGACGGTGTCTCCAAATAATTGGGGCCGGGTTAGGCCCGACCGGCCGGAGTAGTATGGCTGAAAATTCCAATTCCATCCTGTCCGATTTCCTCGAGCCGTGACCTTGACTCGTCTCATTGCCGTTCGCCTGCTGTGGTACGCAGGCATTGCCGTTATCGCCATCATGGCGCTGGCGCTCAACACGCAGTTCAGTGTGGTTGTGCTGCTATCGGCCATCGCCATCTACCTACCCTTGTCGGTACTGTGCTTGCCGCTGACGGCATGGCTGTGCTGGAGCCGCGGTTTGCGGGCCCCGGTGAAAGGCCTGGCTCCCGTGTGGCCTGCGTGGCTGGCCGGCGGCTTGGGCATCGTGCTGTTGGCCAGCTACCACGTGCTGGCGGACCTGGATCTTGCGGAATGCGGCTTCCTGCTGGTTCTCGTCGCGGGCGATCTCTGGCTGCTCCGCCGGGAAGCCGCGCAATTCTTCAACCTGGTGCCTGCTCGTTCTGGCTGACAGTAAGCCTAAAGGCCATCAACGGCTTGCCTACCGGCGTGCGCGCTAGGCACCTTGTCCGAGCCCAAGGCGCGTCGCCCCATCCTTAAAGTTGAGCCCCCTTGCGCCACGCAGGGTTCTGCTGCCTTTTTCATCGTCCATACGCATGGCGAGGCGCTTGCGCGCTCGTCTGTTTCGCTTGCCGACTGACTGGCAGGCCTCGTCCACAAAGACCCGGTCGCCCGTTTAACCGATATCGACATGCCTAGGACGGAGCAATCATTCCGTACCAATACATAAGTCCCACGCCACTCGTCTATGTGCGGGCACGGGGGAGGGACGTAGCGGTCCGCGCCGGTCGGCCACCGGCACCTGTGCATCCGCATGAAGCGGATCAGGAGGAGCTCAAATGAAAAAGCTCGCAGCAGTCGCAGCCATGACCTTGTTTGCCGCATCGGCCTATGCCAGTGGGCCGGGCATGCCTTCCGTGTCGATCACCGGCCATGCCGGCACGATCAATGGCACGGCGTCATCCGTCTCCACTGGCAGTTCGGTGGTGGCCACGCAAGTCAATGGCTACGGGTCTTCCAGCCAGACGTCGTTTGGCGAAACGGGCGGCGTCGCACAAGTCGGCGGCACGTTCAACCGGGACGGCACGCAAGTGGTCACCAGCACGCGCCAGTACGCCACCAGCGAGTCGTACGGCAACGTGACGGGCAACGCACCCATCATGGTGGGCGACAGCATCGCCAATGGCGGCGCGTCGTTCGGCAAGACCGATACCGCCGCGTCGGCGACGGGGACATTCGTTGCCGGCAATATCGGCGCGTTTGGGTCGATCGGTGGTGTGGGCGGGGTGGGCCACATCTCTGGCTTCAATCACTGACCCAATTATCCGGACGGCTTCGGCCGTCCGGTCGAGGGGACATCATGAAAACCATAGTGCTTGCAATCTCCCTGTCGCTGGCGGCGTGCACGGCCGCGGCGCAGACCAGTAACTCCAGTTCCACGACCTCCGCGTCATCGGGGTCGACCAATGCCGGCAACAACCAGGGCATCACGCTGAATTCCAATAACAGCGGTTCCAGCACCGTGAAGACGGTTCCGCCGGTGGGGGGCCAAAGCTTCTATGGTTCGTTCTCGTCGGACAGCTGCATGGTGTCGGCAGGCGGCGGCGGCTCCGTGGTGGGCTTCGGCATGAACGTCGCCGTACCGATCGAAGACCAGAAATGCAGCCTGCGGCGCAACTTCGAGCGCACGATGCAGGCGGCCGCCTCCACCAAGGACGCGGACCGCTCGCGCCGGCTGGAGACCGCGGCCATCGACATCCTGTGCCAGACCGACGACCGCACCAAGGCGGCGTTGGTGGCGCAAGGGCTCTGCACCAATCCGGCGCTGACGACGGCCGATCATCGTTTCGATACGACTGCGGTTGCGCAGTCCTCGCCCACGACGGCCACCGTCGCGGTGCCGCCCGCGCCGGTGCAAGGCCAGACCCAGGCGCCAGCGCCGGCAGTGCAGGGGTATCCGGTGCAAGCCGTTCAAACCACCGCGCTGGCATCGCCGCCCTTGCGCAACCCGCGGCTTGAGCGGCAGCAGTTCGCCGACCTGTACTCGCCCGGCTGACGCCTCGAGGCGTTGCGGGGCAAGCCGGATCAGGTGGCGGAGTCGGGCGGCAGGATGGCGCCGGGCGCCGCCACCGCCGCCGGCTGTGGCGCCGAAGCCAATAGCATGGTGGGGGGCGAAGACACTTCCAGGCCGGCGTCGTTCAGGCGCTTGAGCACCGTGAACAGCATCGCGCTGCGCACGCCGTAAGACGCGCGCGGCGACGAGACATAACCCTTGGCATTGAAGATCAGGTTGCCGCCTTCGATGCCGTCCAAAAACACGTTGGGCGCGGGCGTGTCCAGCACGTCCTCGTGGTCGGCAAAGGCCTGCAGGATCAGCTCGCGCACTTGCTCGGCGTCCGTCGACAGCGGCAGGGGCAGCTTGATCTGCACCAGCCCCAAGGGATTCGATCGGGTCACGTTGCGCACCGTCTTGGTCACGAATTCCGAGTTCGGGACAATCACCGTGGACCGGTCGCCCATCTGGATTTCAGTGGCGCGGACATTGATGCGCAGGATGTCGCCCTCGACGCCGCCCAGCGATACCCAGTCGCCCACCTTGACCGGGCGTTCCGCCAGCAGGATCAGGCCTGACACGAAGTTCTGCACCACCGCTTGCAGGCCGAAACCGATACCCACCGACAGCGCACTGGCGATCCACGCTACACGCTCCAGGCCGATGCCGGCCGCCGACAACGACAGCGCCACCGCAAGCACGAAGCCGGCGTATCCGAACAAGGTGGCGGCCGACAGCTGCATGCCCGGATCGAGTTCCGTGGTCGGCAGGTAGCGGTTCGCCAACCAGCGCTTGAGCATCTTCACGCTCAGCAGCGACAGGCCCAGCACCAACAGCGCTTGCAGCACCGCGCCGGGACGGATCTGCGCCTCACCGATAGCCAGGCCCTTGCGCAGTTGATCGAAGCGCTGAAGCAGGTCGGCCGGCCCTTCGCCGAAGGGCGCCAGCAGCAGGATCACCGCCAGCAAACCGACGGCCACGCGGCCCACGCCGGACAGCAGCACGGCGGCCTGGTCGCGCAGGCTGGGGCCGTCGTTCTCGCCTTCGCGATGCGACGTGCCCAGCAGCGTGCTGAAGCCGTCCTCGATCAGCGTCGACACCAGGTAGGCGGAAGCCAGCACGATCAGCGTCCACAGCACCTGCTTGGTCAGGAAGGCGCCGAATGCCACATACCCCGCCAACAGGCTGGCCAGGCCCAGGACCAGCACGGCCCACACCGTGCCCAGCACCAGCGAAACCCAGAAGGGCGCCGGCGCGTCGTTTTCCTGGATGCTCAGGCGGCGCAGCCTGCGGCAGATGGCCAGCACGATGGCCATCGTGGTCATGATGATCACGGCGACGATGCCGGTCAGCGTGATGGTTGTTGTCAGGCTGGCGTTCAGCAATACCGGCAGGCGCTCGGCCAGCCAGATCATCACGACCAGCGTGCCCAGCAGATTGGGCAGCCAGTTCAGGCGCGTCGCCACGGCATCGCTGATGGGCGGCAGGCGCCAGGACGGGCGGTGCGTCGACAACAGCGCGTTGCCCAGGCCCGAGACATAGCCACCGAAACAGACGGTCGCCACCAGCGTGGCCAGCAGCGCCCCGGTGTTGTCGGACAGCTGCGAATTCCAATCCAGGCCGGCATGGATCAATAGTGCGATCACCCCAGGCGTGGCCACCGATAGCGTCAACTGCGCCACGGCCAGGAACGAGCGCCGCAGCCGGCCGGGAGGCACCCGGGTTGCGGTCAGGCGCAGGAACATCCGGCCGATCCAGATGCGCAGCGCGATCGTCAGCGCCGCCGCGGCAACCAGCAGCAGCCATCCCCATTTCGGCGTCTGTCCGATGGCGGTGGAAAGGTCGTCGCCCAGGGCTTCAAGGCGTTCCAGGTCGCGGGGGAATTCCTCATGGAACTCCACCCAGAACTGTTTGGACAGGAACGAATTGCGCCGCTCTCCCAGGCGCGCCTGGAACTGTGTGCGGCGCTGCGCCGAAATCTGTTCTGCCGTCTGGGCGGCATCTACCGACAGCAGGCGGGCCAGCTTGATCTGCGCATCCAGCGCGCGGCTGCTCTTTTCCAGCTGCATGCGCTGGGCGGCCACGTCGGGCGCTTCCTTGGCGCCCTCGGGCGGCGTGCCCAGCTCGCTTAACCGCGCGGTCAGGCTGGTCAACTGGGGGGCGAGCGCCTCGCTCGCCGCGTCGGCCTTGGACTGGATGTCCAGCGCGTCACTGCGCTGTTTGACGAGCGTGGCGTCGTCGGTCTCGTCGGCGACGCGTTTGCGGATATCGTCGATCTGCTTGCGGGCGGCCGCCAGCAGCGTCTCGGTTTCCGCAGGATTGGCGGGCGGCGCCGCGAAGGCGGGCATTACACAGAGCGCCAACAACAACGCCGCGACAAGCGCGGCGAGATGGGCGGTTAAGCGCCGGGGGAGTAAGAGCGGGAAGGTGCGGATCGGGTTCATATTCTTGTGCGAGACACTCGCGTCGAGGCGGCAGCATAACAAGCCGCGGACCACTCCGTTGCAACAAAAACTAGTGCAGCGTCCCTTATTTTTCAGATGAAATTCAAGGCCGCCTCCCGTCGGCGCCCAGGGGGCGGAAACAGGGCCGCATCGGATGCGCGGAATGCGCGGGCAGGCAGATGCGCCCCAGCACGAAATCCACGTTTACTACGCCAACGTTTGGAATCAACTCGGACGCGCCTGCACGCCTCGAGGGAGGGATTTTTTGGGCTTGCCCAGCACGGCGTCGCACACGTCCAGCCAGGCGCGCGCGGCAAAGGACAGATAGCCGGATTGCAGCCAGATGTGGCCCACCTCCCATTGCATGCCGGACTTGGCCAATTTCGCCGTGCTGAGTCCCCGCGTTTTCATGCGTTGCATCAGCGGCTCGGGCAGCAGCGCAACGCCCAAGCCGGCGGAGGCCATCGCAACCAGAAAGTCCCAATGCGCGCTCTGCGCGGCAATGCTTGGCTGAAAGCCCGCATCCGCAAAAGCCTGACGCAGGCGCCGGGTGACGGCGAAGTCGTCGGTGGGGATCAGTAGCCGCGCGTCGCGCAGGGCGCTCAAGGGCAGGGACGTTTTGCCGGCCCACGGGGTATCCGGCGGGCCGATGACCCAGATGGGATAGCTGCCGAACAACTGGGCGGCAAGTCCGCCGTCGGGCGCGACAGGCAGGATGGTGGCGCCCACCTCCAGCTCGCCGCTGGCGACCAGGCCTTCGACGGCCTGGCCCGTGCCCTCGCGCAAGGTCAGGTGGATGCCGGGGTGAAGCTCCCGGAAGCGCTTGACCACCGGCGTGAACAGCAGGTTGATCATCGGGGGGATGCCGACCTCCAGCGCGCCGCGGTCCAGATCGGCGGTCTGGCGCAGTTCTTCCGACAGTTGCCGCATCGTTTCCAGCACCTGCAGGCCGCGCTGGTACATGACCCGCCCGGTATCCGTCGGCCGCGCGGTGTGGCCGTCGCGGATCAGCAGCGGCGTGCCGGCTTCTTCTTCCAACTGCCGAATCATCTTGCTCACCGTCGATTGCGTGACGAACAGGGCTTTGGCCGCCTGCGTGAAGCTGGCATGCCTGACCGTTTCGACGAAATAGCGCAACGCACGCACGTCCATGGCTTGGAAACTCCCTAGGCGCGTTGTGCGCAAAAACGTCAAACGATGAAAAAAACGACTGATTTGAATGATTTTAAGTCATTACGAGATTTAAGCAGGCCTTCCTATACTGCCGAAAATTCATCCCGGTGCAGGCCTTGAGCCCGTGCCGGGATATCGGGAAACGCCGCGAAAGACGGCGCCCGGGCGCTGAATGGCGGCCTCGCCGCGCCCGGCCGCAAGCCGTTGGCCTTTAAATTTGGAGACACCATGCATCTCGACCGTATCCGCCACCCTGGGCTGCGCGCCAAGATCACATCCGCCGATCAGGCGGCATTGCTGGTTGAAGACGGCATGACCGTCGGAATGAGCGGTTTCACGCGCGCCGGGGACTGTAAGTCCGTGCCGGCGGCGCTGGCTGCACGCGCCGAGCGCGAGCCGTTGTCGATCACGCTGATCACCGGCGCGTCGCTGGGCCACGATACCGACAAGATGCTGGCCCAGGCCAATGCGCTGTCGCGCCGCATGCCGTTCCAGGTCGACACCACCCTGCGCCGCAAGATCAATCAAGGCGAAATCGCCTTCATCGACCAGCATTTGTCCGAAACGGTCGAACAGCTGCGCGCCGGCCATATCGGGCCGATCAACGTCGCCATCATCGAAGCCGCCGCGATTACGGAATCGGGCGCCATCGTGCCGACGATGTCGGTCGGAAACTCGGCCTCGTTCGCGCAGCAGGCCGACAAGATCATCATCGAATTGAACGTGGGCGTGCCCGCCGCCATTGAAGGCCTGCACGACATCTATGTGCCCGCGGATCGCCCCGCGCGTCAGCCGATCGGCCTGGTGTCGGTGGACCAGCGTATCGGCCAGCCCTTCATTGAAGTGGACCCGGCCAAGATCGCCGCCATCGTCATCACGCACGAGCCCGACAGCCCCTCCAACGCCTTGCCGCCGGACGACGACACCAACGCCATCGCTGGCCATATCAATACGTTCCTGCGCGGAGAGGTGAACGCGGGCCGCCTGACCAACGCGTTGCTGCCGCTGCAGGCTGGTATCGGCACCATCGCCAACGCCGTGCTGCACGGCTTCGAGTCGTCGGACTTCGATAATCTGACGATGTACTCCGAAGTGCTGCAGGACAGCGCCATTGAACTGCTGGACCAGGGCAAACTCGCCTTCGCGTCGGCCTCGTCCATCACGGTGTCCAAACCCGTGTACGACAAGATCCTGGCCAATATCGACCACTATCGCGAACGCATCGTGCTGCGTCCGCAAGAAATCAGCAACGCGCCCGAGATCGTCCGCCGCCTGGGCATCATCGGAATCAATACGGCGCTGGAATTCGACATCTACGGCAACGTGAACTCCACGCATGTGGGCGGCACGCACATGATGAACGGCATCGGCGGCTCAGGTGACTTCGCGCGCAACGCCCATCTGGCGATCTTCGTGTCGAAATCGATGGCCAAGAACGGCGACATCTCCAGCGTGGTCCCGATGGTGTCCCACGTGGACCACACCGAACACGATGTGGATGTGCTCGTGACCGAGTGCGGCCTGGCGGACTTGCGCGGCCTGGCGCCGCGCGAACGCGCCCGCGCCATCATCCAGAACTGCGTGCATCCTTCCTACCGCGACGCCCTGCAGGACTATTTCGACCGCGCCTGCCAACGAGGCGGCCAGACGCCCCATCTGCTGGAAGAGGCGTTCTCGTGGCACCAACGCTTCAATAAAACGGATTCGATGCAGCCGGCGAAGTCGCCGGCGCGCAAGGCGGCCTGAGGGCACGCAACGTTGACTGCCGCCGTCGCGGCGTCTGCCAGGCTATTCGAGCGAAGCGAATCCTGGCTTGCGGGGAGTGCTCCCGCCGGGCGCCGTGTTTGGGTAGGGGTAAAGGAGCGAAAGCTGCTTTACCTTTTTTTTCGCGTTGAGTTCGCGGGCAAGGCGTCAGGTTCCGCAGGCGTAGTGACGAGCGCGCAGCGCGACAGCTCCAGCTCGTCGCGCAGCCATTGCTTTAACGCCACCAATGGCGCCCATTCCCGCAGGCTCGGCGGATAGACCAGGTGGTAGGTCTGCGCCTGTTCATATTGCACGCTCATGGGCGATATCCTCACCAGGCGCCCGGCGCAGAGGGCATCGGCAGCCAGCAGTTCGCGGCCCAACGTAATGCCCAAGCCTTGTTCAGCCGCCTGCAACATCATCCCCGCATCGTTGAACGTGGCCACCGGCATGACCGGCGTGCGCAGGCCCGCCGCATTGAACCAGTGCTGCCACATTTCGCGTTCGCCCAGCAGCGGTTGGCGGGCCAGTGTCTCCGGGGAATTGTCTTCCAGCTTTGCCGCCGTTTCGGGCGACGCCAGCGCAATCAGTGGCAATGGCATATCGAACAAGGGCTCGGACTCCACACCTGCCCAGGGGCCGCGGCCGAATCGCAGCGCGGCATGAAAACCGTCGCGCACCAGGTCCACCACTTGTTGGGACGTCTCGATCTCCAGCGACAGTCCCGGATTCCGCACTCGCCACCGCGCCATGCGGGGCAGCAGCCAGCGCTGCGCAAAAGAGGGCAGTACCGACACGCGTAACCGTTGTTCGCTGCCGGTCGCGGCGGCAGCCGCCGCCATCACGCCTTCGTCCAGTACCGCTAGCGCGCTCTGCACGCTGCATAGCAGCGCAGCGCCCGCGCTATTCAAAACGATCCCGCGCCCGCTGCGTTCAAACAGCGGAAAGCCAAGCTGTTCCTCCAGCCCCTTGATCTGCTGGCTGACCGCGCTATGCGTCAGATGCAGCCGGTCGGCAGCGGCGCGCAGGTTCTGCAACTCGGCGACGGCGCGGAAGGCGGGCAGGGTGTTCAGGGGTAAACGCATAGGAAAATTCGCAGAAGGCCAGTATTTGGTTAGCTTAGCTGACCAATACACGGAAAACAATTCGATTTTCACCCGCTTCCTGGGCGACTACGCTTACCAAAACGTCAAATTCCAGGAGCCCATCATGTCTGCCCAAACTTGCACCTCACCGTCACCCTCGTTTCGGCCGCTACGGCAGCCCGCGCAACCGGCACCGTCGCCGACCTCGGCCGTCAGAAGCGCCCCAACGGAGAGTGGAGCTGTCGACGGCGCGTCGCCGCGCGGCTGGCTCGGCAAGCTCTGGGCCGCCTACTGCAGACGGCGTGAAGCGTCCCGGCTACGCAACCTGGCCGTCGACATGGACCCGCATATCCTCCAAGACGTGGGCGCGCCGAGCTGGCTCGTCAACGAAACCACCCTGCAACGCGACCTGGCACGCTTGAAGCACACGGACTACATGCGTTGGTAGCTTCCTTCGCGACGCGAAGGGCATCGGGGCGGGCGCCGGTTCCTCCTGGCTGGGGGCCGGCGCTTCGGCTTTGGTAAGCCGGTGTTGATGACGCCTCTATATATAGAGAGAAGGGCGTCCGCAGAGAGGGGGTGTAGCCTCTATATATAGAGAGGTTCCAAGTTTCCGCGCCATGGCTGGCGAAATTGGGGAAGGTTTTGCTTCCGGAGCATGACAGCGCCAAAACTTGTGCTATAGTCTCGCTCCTTCGCAGTTCAGACGTTTTTTGAACCGCGAAGCCAAGCAAGCACAACAGGCAAAACCGGGGCAACCCAGCCAAGCCTGCCGCGAAGGGTTCAGAAATGAGCGCCCAGCGGTTATTGCAAGGATTGCAGCAAATCAGGCAAAAGCCAGTTGCGTAATCTGCAAAAATCGTGCTATAGTCTTGGGCTTGGCTGGTGATGTTGATTTAGGGTTTACCC
>Ga0160495_100094_pt1 | contig 141135 bp, 137 predicted proteins | sample DID4MG_4_FD_108251 | JGI IMG/M metagenome (GOLD analysis project Ga0160495, IMG submission 108251) | Enriched soil microbial communities from UW Madison campus, WI, USA - DID2933_E24_FP4 MG | ecosystem: Environmental > Terrestrial > Soil > Unclassified | place: USA: Madison, Wisconsin... | reverse complement strand
TATGGATGCAAATCCGCCCACCCAGCGCGATGAACGAGTCTCCGGTGCATGGGGCGAGGTTTTCCTCACCTATACAACAATGCCGGACGACCGGCACCGAGGCGAACCTCGCCCCATGCCGCAACCACTTCGAGGCGGCGGCAAGGCCGACAAATCGGTCCAGCGGACCGATTTGAACGAGAAGGCCATGAGAGCTATGCTCGAATGGCGGCGGCGACAAAGATTTCAAACCCGGAGGCCATTGGCTGTCCGGCGTTTCGGCACGTCCCGCTTACCGCCAACCAATTATGAAATGACCAAAGCCCGAAAAGCCGAAAGGGCCAACCGCACCACCGGTTGACCCTTTTCGGCTTGCTTTGGAGGCAAGGTAAACTTAATTGGCCTCGAACTGACCCGGCTTGCGACGATTGAGGAAACGCGGGCGGCGGGAGGCTTCGGCGGCCAGTTTGCGGCGCGAAGATTCATTGCCGAGCATGACGCCGTCGACCTGCTGGCTATAAGGCATGTAAGCGCCGTCGCCTGCCTTAATGAACAGCGGCAAGCGGAGCTTTTTGCCCCAGTTCTGCCATTCGGCCACGACGTTGTGATTGCCTTCTTCCTCGAACACTTTGTAATTCAGCTCGGCGTCGGAATGGACCAGTTCGATTGAGCTGGTCAGCACGCCGTCGAGCGAAATCGAGGTGGCGACGGCAACGCCGATAAATTCGGTAACCGGAACCTTGATCTTGATGGCGACGCCGCTCTGTTCGAGCTGGCGGCGGATCGTCACCGTCTTTACCGGGTCTTTGGGGCCATTATCATTGGCCGCCATGAACCGCCGCTCTGCAAGAGCGGGGCGGCCGAAGGCCAGAACAGTTGCCGTTCCTTCCATCGCAACGCCGTGAACCATTTGAATGCCTTCCTGTAACTTCGAGAGCTGATTTTTCGCTCTTCGTTTGTGAGGCCAATCTAGCGCGTCCCCTTACCTGCCCCCTTAATCGGTTCGGTTAAATTTATGTTGTTTTACGAGAGGGTTAGCGGTGTGTTGCACAGGGTCACAAGCAATTAACCCAAGCGATTGGCACCCTGTTTACCCTGCCATCTTTACCCCTTTCGCCCTCGGCATGCCGCCATGCCCTTGCTACTCTTGTCCAATTGACTATCGGGGCATAAAAGGCCGCACCATGCCCGCCTTTGCTCCGCCTTATGCCGACGACCTCGAACTGCTCCGCTCCACGGCGGTCGCAGCAGGTATCATTGCGAGCGCCTATTTCCGGCGGGATGTTAAGTCCTGGACCAAAGAAAATTCATCCCCGGTCAGCGAAGCCGACATTATTGTGGACCGGTTCCTCGCCGCCAATCTGTTGCAGGCTCGCCCAGCTTATGGATGGCTGAGCGAGGAAACCGCCGACAATCCCAGCCGGCTCGATTGCGAAAGGGTGTTCATCGTCGACCCCATCGACGGCACAAGGGCGTTCCTGCGCGGGGAAGACTATTGGACGGTTTCGCTTGCCGTGGTCGAAAACGGGGTGCCGGTGGCTGGTGTCGTCTATGCCCCGGCGCGCGACGAAATGTATGAAGCCTGTCTCGGCGGTGGCGCTCGTCTTAATGGACAGCCATTGACGCGCAACCGTCGCGCCGGAGCCCCTCCCCTTATTCCGGCACCGGGCGCAGTACATCAGGAATTGCAGGCGGCGGGCCTCGATTATACGCGTGGGCCTGCCTACCCTTCCCTTGCCTATCGGCTGGTGCAGGTCGCGACCGGCAAGCTTGATGCCGCCGTGGCGCGGCGCGGCTCGCAGGACTGGGACATCGCCGGAGCAGCAGTGATCCTGCGCGAATGCGGGCTCGATCTGGCCGATGTCTGCTCCGGGTTCCCACAATTCAACAGACGAGATGTGCGCCATGGGGCGCTTGCGGCTCTCAGCGACATGAGCCTAAAACCACTTATCCATACGGCGCTGCTCAAGGTTTACGGGTGTCCATCCGAAACCGACCAGACGGGCACAGCGGAACAAAACCATCCCTGAACAGGAACGTGAAAATGGCTGAAAAGACCGAAAAGCAATTGTTGCACCTGGTGATCGGCGGCGAATTGTCCAGCCTCGACGGCGTCACCTTTGCCGATCTGGACAAGGTCGACATCGTCGGTGTCTATCCCAATTACGCTGCCGCCTATACCGTGTGGAAGCAGAAGGCCCAGATGACGGTTGACAGCGCACAGACGCGCTATTTCATCGTCCACTTGCATCGCCTGCTCGAACCGGAAACTGCTGGCGCCTGATCAGGCCTGCAATTCTGTTAGCACCGTATCGAGTGCGCCCGGGCCGCCGATCCGTTGGCGGCCAATATCGCCCAATCGCCGGCGCTCTTCGTCGGATTTAAGAAGACGCAACAGGTTCTCTGCGACAAGGTTCGGCTGTTGGCCGGGCACCGCAATGCGTGCTTCACCAAACAGTTTCTGCTCATCTACAAACCGCGACTGGCGATCCTTGGGGCAGGTCATATGGATGACCGGCTTGCCCAGCCCCAGCGCCTGCACTGTCGCCGTTCCCGCCTGCGACAGCACGATATCTGAGGCAAAAAGCGCGTTGCCCATGGCCCGTCCGCGCAGCAGATGCGCCGTGATCTTGCCGTCGCTGAGATCGCCCAGATCATCGCCCTCGGTGCTGAGCATATGCCCCCGGTTCAATTTGCCCGCTTCCGCCAGATCTTCGACAGATACGTCGCCTGCCACCGCTACAAAAATGTCGGGCAAGGCTTCTGCCGGCAATTGACGCAGGGCAGCAATCTGGCGTGCGAAATTGCCGACGGTTTCACCACGGCTGCCCGGCAGAAGTGTCACAGCCAAGGGCCTTGTGCGACGGCTCTGCGCGTCATAATCCCCGGTGGGGATCGTATCCATCATCAGGTTACCTGGCGCGCTGGCATCAATTCCCGCCTCGCGCAGCATGGTGGCCAGATTATCCGCGCGGCAAAAAACCTTGGCGCAGGTACGAGACAGCACAAACCGCTCCGACGCTGAATAAAGCCGCGCCGCGCCTGTCTTGTAGCAGTCTATATAATAGAGACCCTTCACACCGGTCAGCAGGGCGATCAGCGGCATCATCACATCGCCGACCACAACCACCCGGTCATAGCGACCACGCACCGACCGCATGAATTTCAGCACAGGCGGGATCATGGCAAGACCGCCCTTGGCAAGATCACGCCTTAGCGACCCCTTGGCTGTCCGCGCTCCCCCTGAATCCAGCCGTCCCCTCGGCCCGACGACGGGGCAGATGCCATTATAAGCATTGCCGCTGCCGACAACAGGATAGGCATCTACATAATGGTTCTCAGCCAGGCGAGCAGCGATAGCGGATGCTATCCAGTCCTCGCCGTGGCCGTTGGAAATGATGAGGAAGCGCTGACGCGTCGCTGCCTCGCTCATTCTCAGTTGCCCCGGCCGAAGCGTTCAAACGCCTCTTTTGCCGCCGAGGCATCGGCATAGGGTTCCTGCCGATCGACGCTCCAATAGAACAATTCGTCCAGCGGGATTGGCTTCCCGGTAATCGCGCAGCGCACGAAAGTGCCCTGCTTCAGCACCACATAATCGCCATCGAGATAGCGCAGGCTGGCCTCGGCAGGCGCAAATCCCTTGTCGAAAATGTTCATGCCAAGCCTCCTAGCTCGGGAAAACGATATAATGGAGAGCGGGCCTGATCAAAAGAGGCTTTCCTGCGACCCGTCGTCCGGTGTGGATTTACCCGGCTTACGGCGGGCTGCCGGCGCCCCGGCTATGGTGGCCCCGACCTCGCCATCGGCAAAGGTCAGGCGAACATCGTCACCCGGCTTCACCATGGACTGGCTGGAAACAATGTTACCCCCGGCGTCCTGCACCAGCGTATAACCTCGAGCAAGCACATTACGGTAGCTCAGCATGGCGAGCAGCTTTTCGAACTGCTCCACCTGCGCCCGCCGGTTAACAACAATCTGGTCACGCGCCGTGTTGAGGCGGGTTTCAAGCGGAACGATCCTGTCGCGCGCATGGCGGAGATCGTTCCTGAGCGGCTGCGGCGACAGGCGCGGAGCGAGACTTTGCAGCGCAGATTTCTTGCGCTCTAGGCTTTGTCCTGCTGCCCCGGATAGCCGAGCGGCGCGCGGATCAAATGTCAGCCGCGCCCGCTCGACCGTTTTTGAAAGTCCGCGTTCGCCACGAGACCCGAGCACACTGACCTTGTCGCCGAGCTCGGCATTGCGTTGCCGGACAAGGCGGGGCTGTACGCTGGCGGCCAGATTGGAGAAGCTGATGCGACGGCCTTGGACGAAATGACGCAAAGCACCCGTCAACTGGCTGGCGGCCATATCAAGGCGCTGGCGCTGCGTGGAGGCCAGATCGGCAGGCCGGGGAAGCCCGGCCGATGCGGCGCGCAATCGATCGCGCAGACTGGCAATACTGCGGCGCGCCGACTGCCTCTGGCGCATGCCCTGATCTTCGACATAGGCGATCAGTTCGGCCCGAACCGGCACGGCGGCTTCTGCTGCCGCAGTCGGGGTCGGGGCACGCATATCGGAGGCATAATCGATCAGAGTCGTATCGGTTTCGTGACCAACAGCGGAAATGACGGGTATGCCCGAGGCGGCAACGGCGCGCACGACGGCTTCTTCGTTAAAGCCCCACAGGTCTTCAATGGAGCCGCCGCCGCGTGCAACGATGAGCAGATCGGGACGGGGGATTGGGCCGTCAGGCAAGAGGGCGTTGAAACCCTCGATGGCGTTGACCACTTCGGGCGCGCAAGTCTCGCCCTGCACCCGGACAGGCCAGACAAGCACATGGCTGGGGAAACGATCTTCGAGCCGATGCAGAATATCGCGGATCACCGCGCCGGTCGGCGAAGTGATAACGCCGATCACACGCGGCAGATAGGGCAAGGCACGCTTGCGGTCGCGGTCGAACAGCCCCTCGGCGAGGAGTTTCTTGCGGCGTTCCTCCAGCAGCGCCATCAAGGCGCCAGCGCCAGCCGGTTCGATATTTTCGATAACGATCTGGTATTTGGACGAGCGCGGGAACGTAGTCAGCCGACCCGTCGCGATCACCTCAAGCCCCTCCTGAGGCTTGAAGCTCAGCTTGGCATAACTGCCTTTCCACACCACGGCATCGATGGAAGCCGCGTCATCCTTGAGCGTGAAATAGGCGTGGCCGGAGGAATGTTGCCCGCGAAAGCCGGAAATCTCGCCACGGACCCGCACATGGCCGAATTCGTCCTCCACCGTGCGCTTCACAGCTTGCGCGATTTCGGAGACGGTAAATTCGCTGGCGTTGGTCAGGACCTGAGACATGATCCTGTGGTGCGACAAAGCCGGGTTCGGGTCAAGATCGACAAAGCCTATTCGGCAGCTTCCGCATGCATGGCTGGCGCGAGATTGCCCATGGATTGCACGATATGATTGGCCAGCGCATCATAGATGCCGCCATAGGCATGGCTGGCGCGCATCAGGGCGATCTGTGCATCAGTCAGCCGTGGCAAAGCATGATCGTCGCCGATGACACGCATGCCCGGCTGAAGCGCACTTTCCGGCAGAAAACCCACCGCGAGATCGGACAAAACGGCAGAGGAAATGGCTGTCGCGTTCGAGGATGTGTAGGCCACCCGATAGTCCTTGCCAGTCCGTTCCAGCGCATCCATGGCGTCCTTGCGCCAGATGCAGCATTGCGGCCCGCAGGCAATGGCGAGCGGCTCACTGGCAAGCGCCCTGCCCCCATGCGAGGCAACCCAGAACATTTTCTCTGTGCGAAACAATTCACCGAAATTCTGATCGGTGCCCTGCGTAAAGACGATGAGGTCATAGCGCCCGGCCTTCATGCCTTCAAGCAATTGCTCGGAGGCCATGCAGGATACATCCACCGCAATCTTTGGATGAGTGCGCTGAAAGCTCGACAGGATCACCGGCAACAGGCGCACGGCATAATCGTCCGGCACCCCGAAGCGGATCGACCCGGCCAGATCGCCATCATTGAAATGATCGAGAATTTCGGCATTGGTGCGCAGCATTTTGCGGGCGCGTTCATAGAGGACTTCGCCATGATGGGTCAGCGTAACGCTGCGGCCATCACGGGTAAGCAAGGCATGACCCAGGCGCTCTTCCAGTCTCTTGATTTGCATGGAAACAGCAGACTGGGTCTTATTCACCCGGCGGGCGGCCTCGGTAAAGCTGCCGCAATCGGCAATCGCGCAAAAGCTTTGCAGCTGATCGAGGTCAAGGGGAGCGGCCATCTATTCCATCACCCAAATTGATCATTGGGATGAAATCTATTTGTTAGACGAATGAATGTCTAGCAGGCTATCTGATCATCATTGGTGCAGTTTGCATCGAACCCCGCCGGTCTCCCTCCGGCAAAACCCTTTTGGAGAATCAAAATGGCTCTCTCGCTGCCCGGCGAGCGGTCAGTTGCGGCTGGCTCGCGCCCTGTTCCTGTAGGTGGCTTTTTTGCCTGGATTGCCCAGCTGAAAGCAAATCGCGCGCGCCGCACTGCCCTCAAGAGCCTGATGGATCTCGATCCGGCTCGGCTCAGAGATCTCGGCATTAACCGCGCCGATATTGCCGATGCAATGGCTGCCAGCAATGGCCGCACGCCCGGCATGGTGCTCAACGCCGCCCGCGCTCGCAGCGCCCGCTCCTGAGTTTCTCTTTCGCGGCCGGTCGTGGCGGCTGCGCAACCTGTTGGTTCGAACATGATGAGTGCTCGTGCCATCTCCCGGGCCGGTTTTGCCGCCGGCTCCGTTTCCTGACCACTTGCCGGGCCATGCATTCGCATGTGCCCGGTTTTTTATTGTTACCAGACCCAGTCGGCCAGGAAGGCCAATGTCAGGACGATGCCGACATAATGGTTGTTCTTGAACCGGATCAGGGGATTTTCCGGCTGGTTCGGGTCCAGCGTCCAGAGCTGCCAGGCCAAAAGACCGGCTGCAATCAGTGAAATGGCAGCGAAGAGCCAGCCGCCGCCCGCCAGAATGGATGCGACATTCCACAGCACGAAGGCTGCAGCATAGAGCACGCCCACCGCAGGTCGGACATTATCGCCAAACAGACGCGCTGTTGACTTAACGCCCACCAGGGCGTCGTCTTCAACGTCCTGCAGCGCGTAGATCGTATCATAGCCAATGACCCACAGAATGGTTCCGGCATAGAGCACGATGGGCGCCCATCCCAAACCGCCAGTCTGGCTCGACCAGCCCACAAGCGCGCCATAAGAAAAGGCGAGGCCAAGGAAAAATTGCGGCCACCATGTGATCCGCTTCATAAAGGGATAGATGGCGACCAGCACAAGCGAGGCGACGCCAGCCCAGACCGTGAAGCGGTTGAACTGGAAGAGTATGGCTGAGGCCAAAAGGGCTTGCGCGATGAGAAAATAAAGCGCCTCGCGCGCCGTGACCTGTCCAGACGGGATTGGTCGAGAGCGGGTGCGGGCCACCTGCATATCGATGTCGCGATCCACGATGTCGTTAAAGGTGCAGCCCGCGCCGCGCATCAGCACTGCGCCAAAAAACATCAGGATTGCCGCCCACCAGCCAAAGCCAATTTGTGGCTGCGCCAATGCTGCAAGGCCAATGCCCCAGGCGCAAGGCCAGAATAGGAGCCAAAAGCCGATGGGACGATCCCAACGCGCAAGGCGACCATAAGGCTTGACCTTTTCGGGGGCATGGCGATCAAGCCAATTGTCCTTCTGGGCATCAGCAACGGTGCCCACACCGCTCTGGTTAATATCTGACATGGTGCCACGCCTTCGTGGTTAGACAAGTTCACACAAGCTCTACTCTAAACACCAAAGACAAAGTAGACCTCATCCTGCGTCTATCGAAGGCGCGGTCGTGGCACAGTGCCGCGTCAAGGAATTGCCATGCCCCGTTCTCATTCCAGCCTGCAGCGCCTTTACGTCGAACCGGACCTCACGAAAGGTGCCGTTTTGAACCTGGGAAAAGAGCAATCGCTTTATCTGGCCGCAGTTTTACGCAAAAGCGTGGGCGACGAGGTGGTGCTGCTTAATGGACGTGATGGCGCATGGTTGTGTCGGCTGACCAGCGACTCAAAAAAGTCCGTTGCGCTGGAGGCCGTCGAACAGATCGTACCCCAGACGCCAAAAGCCGATTTCTGGTACGGCTTTGCGCCGCTCAAGAACGAGCGGCTGGATTATGTGATCCAGAAGGCCGTCGAAATGGGGGCTGGGATCATCCAGCCCGTCAGCACACAATATACGCAGGTGCATCGGCTCAAAATGGAGCGCCTTGCCGCCAATGCGGTGGAGGCTGCGGAACAATGCGAAGTGCTCAATGTGCCGATCATTGCGCCTGAAACCAGCCTCAATGCCCTCCTCGATAGTTGGTCCGGCATTCACGGCGACCGAAAACTGATCTTTGCCGATGAGGGCGAGGCCTCTGCTTCACCTGTGGATGCTCTGCAACAATTGCAGGGACAAAAGATCGGTCTGTTGATCGGGCCCGAGGGCGGATTTTCGGACGTGGAGCGGGCGAAACTACATGCCCTGCCCTTCGTTATCCCCATCAGCCTTGGACCGCGTATTCTGCGGGCGGATACCGCTGCGGTTGCCGCCATGGCCATCATTCAAGCCACCATCGGTGATTGGCGATAAATCGCGATTGCTTTCCGCCTTGCGGTCGCTATTTTCGCGCCGCACGTTATATGCCTCAACCACGAGGGCTTCATGGCCGGCCAAGACACTTCATCGCCCCTTATCGAGAACCGGGCAGACCTGATCGAGGCGATGGAGCGCGGCTATAAGCCGGCTGAACTATGGCGCATCGGCACCGAACACGAAAAGCATGTGTTCCACACCGATCCTTTGCGCCCTGTCGCCTATGAAGGTGAGAACGGTATCCGCGCCCTGCTCGACGGCATTGAGAAAGAAACGGGCTGGCACCCCTTCTATGACGGTGAGAACCCGATCGGCCTGCGCAATGACGAAGTGGCCGGCGGCATCTCATTAGAGCCGGGTGGACAGTTTGAGCTGTCCGGCGCGCCGATGACCGATATTCACGGCACCGCTGCCGAGATGGCAGAGCACATGGCCGTCAGCAAGAAAGTTGCTGCGCCGCTCGATATTCATTTCCTGGGCCTTGGCGTCACCCCGCTCTGGTCGGTGGATGAAATCAAGTCCATGCCGAAATCGCGCTATGCGATCATGACGCCTTATATGGACAGGGTCGGCACGCTGGGTACATCAATGATGTATCGTTCGGCAACGGTGCAGACCAATCTGGATTTTTCCAGCGAAGCCGACATGGTCAAAAAGCTGCGCGTGTCGGTGGCGTTGCAGCCGATTGCCACCGCGCTCTTTGCCAACTCGCCCTTCGTCGACGGGCAGGACAGCGGCTATCTCAGTTTCCGCAGCCATATCTGGTTGAACACCGACAATGCCCGCACCGGCATGCTGCCTTTTGCGTTCGAGGAAGGCTTCGGCTTCGAGCAATATGCCGATTATGCGCTTGATGTGCCGATGTATTTCGTCATCCGCGACCACAAATACGTCAATGTGGCGGGCGAGAGTTTCCGTGACTTCCTCGATGGCCGCCTGCCCCAGATTCCCGGCGAAAAGCCGACCGTAAAAGATTGGGAAGACCACCTCTCGACCATTTTCCCCGAAGTCCGGCTCAAGCAATTCCTTGAAATGCGTGGTGCCGATATGGGCGACGAAGCCCATGTCATCGCGCTCTCCGCCTTCTGGACCGGCCTGCTCTATGATGAAATTTCGCTCGAAGCGGCCTGGGAGCTGGTGAAAAACTGGTCGGCGGAAGATCGCGACTATCTGCGTCGCGAAGTGCCCCGGCTCGGCCTTGCCACCCCGTTTGACCGTTCCAGCATCTTCGACGCCGCTGCGCAGGCTGTCGGCATTGCTGAAGCTGGTCTCGTCCGACGCAATCGTCTCGACGCAAAGGGCCACGACGAGACGATCTATCTCGCGCCGCTGGAACAGACCATTCGCATCGGCAAGTCGCCGGCCGAACGTTGGCTGGAGAAATTCCGCGACGAGTGGAATGGCGATCTGACTGCTATCTTCAAAGAGGCCGAACTCTAGTTATTGCTGGTCGTAGGGGTCGAATTGCAGCAGCCAGGAATAGAGCCAGTTCTCGCCACCGCCCAGTGAGGCGATGTCGTCGATTTTCCAGTCACCGTCATTGACCATCGAAATGGTGAGAATGGTTGAGACGCCAGAAGAATCGAAGCTCACCAGAGCCACGGCGGTATCGCCCTGAACAACCGGCTCGCTGACCGCAAGGTTGGCGACTGGAGCGTCGCTGCCGTTGAGAAACGGATTGAACTCCACAATATCTGGCGCCTGTGGGTCGATCTTGATACCGCTCCGGTCCTCGATATTGGACTGCAAATTATAGACAACCAGATCCTGCAGATGAGCCGAATAGTGCTCTTCGAGGTTGATATCCTGACCCGCTTGTAGAGGTTGATAGATGGTATCGAGCAAGGCGCGCGGTGAATCTGCCGGTGCGCCACCGAAGATCATCGGCAGCAGGCCAAAAATATTCCAATCCATGAGCGGCGCACTCCAGTAGCGTATGATCTGCGGGAGTGTCCAAGAAACAAGCCAAAAGTGAGGCGATACGCCTTGCCTCGCTGGCCGCTCTCGTGCATCACGCCCCTTCACAGCGATGGAGGCACTTATGCGCGTAATGGTCATCGGTTCGGGCGGTCGTGAACATGCCCTTGCCTGGAAAATCGCGCAGTCGCCGCTGGTGACAGCCCTGTTCGTCGCTCCGGGCAATGGCGGAACCGAAGCCATCGCGATAAATGTGCCGGTGGACATCACCGATCATGCAGCGGTCATCGCCGCAGCCAAAGAACACAAGATCGACTTCGTCGTCGTCGGACCCGACGCGCAGGTGGTGGCCGGTCTCGGTGACGATGTTCGCGCAGCAGGCTTTGTATGCTTTTGCCCGAGCAAAAAGGCTGGGCAGCTCGAAGGCAGCAAGAGCTTTACCAAAGCACTGTGCGACGAGTTCGATATTCCCACCGCCGCCTACGGCAGATTTGAGACCGAGGCCTCGGCTCTGGCCTATCTCTACACGCAGGGCGCCCCGATCGTGATCAAGGCCGATGGCCTTGCCGCAGGCAAGGGCGTGACCGTTGCAATGAGCGTGGAAGAAGCCGAAGAGGCGATCATCGACTGTTTCTCGGGTGCATTCGGCGAGTCCGGCGCTTCGGTCGTTATCGAGGAGTTCATGGAGGGCGAGGAGGTCAGCCTCTTCGTCCTGACCGATGGCGAGGCCATTCTGCCGCTGACCACCGCACAGGACCACAAGCGCGCCTTTAACGGCGACACCGGCCCCAATACCGGCGGCATGGGCGCCTACTCTCCCGCCCCGGTCATGTCGCGCGAAATTTACGACGAGACCATGGCCCGGATCATCGAGCCAACCGTGCACGGCATGGCCAAGCGCGGCATGCCCTATGCTGGCGTTCTCTATGCTGGCCTGATGCTGACGCCCGATGGTCCAAAGCTCGTCGAATACAATGCCCGCTTCGGTGACCCCGAAACGCAGGTGATGATGATGCGCATGGAGAGCGACATTGTTCCCCTGCTCCACGCCGTCGCCACCGGCACGCTGGCCGGCCATGACGTGGCTTGGAAAGACGCCTATGCGCTCACCGTCATCATGGCGACGAAGGGCTATCCCGGCGACTATGGCAAGGGCAGCGAAATTCGTGGTGTTGAAGGCCTCGATAGCGACACGCTGACAGTGTTTCACGCCGGAACGAAGCAGGATGGCGAACGTTTGATTGCCAATGGTGGCCGCGTTCTCAACGTGACGGCGCTCGGCGCATCGGTGAAAGAGGCACAGAAACGTGCTTACAGAGGCGTGGACGCGATTGATTGGCCGGAAGGCTTTAGCCGACGGGACATCGGCTGGCGCGAAATTTCCCGCGAACAAAACTGAACCATTCCTCAATCTTGCTGAATTAGGCTCTTCCTTCAGAACCGTCTTTAATGCGGCGCCGCCGCAACGCCCGCTCACGCCTCTGCAAAAGCGTGGGCAGGCTCTGGCGGCAAAGCTGCGCATGAGGGGTGCGGAGCATGAGCAAGTGAGCACATTGGATGGGCCACGGATCGGGGTGGCATTGGGCGGAGGCTCCGCGCGGGGCCTGACGCATATTCCCTACATTGAAGCCATGGATGAGCTTGGTCTCAAGCCCTCGGTCATTTCCGGCACTTCTATCGGCGCCTTGATCGGTGCCGGTTGGGCCACTGGCATGAGCGGCAAGGAATTGCGCGAACATAGCTTTGAAGTGCTTGGCACGCTGCGCATCATCGCCGGAAAACTCTGGGCGACGCAAATTCGGGGCATTGGCGGCCTGCTCAAGAACGGCATTTCAATGCAGCTCGACGCCACCAGCATTGTCGACGCGTTCACCCCCGCAAATTTCCCGCTCGAATTCCGGGACCTCAAGGTGCCGCTTTATGTTGTGGCGACCGATTTCCAATCCTGGCATCAGGTCGTGTTTAATTCTGGCTTGTTGCGCCCTGCCATTGCCGGATCGCTTGCAATCCCGAGCTTCTTCAAGCCTGTCCACTACAATAATCACATTCTGGTCGATGGTGGTGTCGTCAATCCATTGCCGCTTGATCAGGCAGACATCGGCACGGACTTCCTGATCGGCATCGACGTGGCGGGCGACCCTTCCGCTAATCTGACCAAGACCGACCACAAGGCCATCGACATCTGGTTTGGCTCAGCCCAGATCATGATGCATTCGCTGACAGCCCATATGATGGCCGCCTATCCGCCGGACATTTATATCCGTCCCCACGTCGCCAATTTCGGCGCTATGGAATTCTGGCGGGTCCGCGAAATTGTGAGCCATGCTGAAGCGGAGAAAGATCGCTTCAAGCGCATATTGGCGCAGAAAATTGAAGACTATATTCAGCAGCGGGTTGAGCCGGCGACGAACAGCGAACCTCGACGATAGCGCACAAGAAGGCTATCGAGGCAGATAAACCCGCGAGGCCGCCCTCATGACAACAAAAGCTATTGCCGATCTCATCGACAAAATTGGCACTCAGAGCCCCACCTTGCACGCGATCGTCATTGAACTGCGCGCCTTGGTGCATGAGAACGCTCCGGAGGCTGTGGAGGAGGTCAAATATGGTGGCATCTTCTACAGTCACAACCGGCCAATCTGTGGGATTTATGCCTTCAAAAACCACGCCTCGCTCGAATTTTCCCGCGGCGCCGAATTTGATGACGGCGGACTTTTAGGGGATGGCGAATACCGCCGCCATCTCAAGTTTTCTGCTCCCTCCGACATCGATCCAGTGCGCGTCGCTCACTATATCACCGAGGCCTATACTCGGGCCTGACCGCGATCTGGGCAGAAGGTGTCAACGCGGTTGCCTTGGGTCACCGCCCATGATTCAAGAGGCATGTGGAAGCCCTTGAGTCTCAAGACCTGTTCTCGCCCCAGCGCCACCAGCGCCCCGAACCGCTGGCCATTCTGCGCGAAATTTTTGGTCATCACCAGTTTCGCGGTCAGCAGGCCGACGTCGTAGACCATGTGGCCAAGGGCGGGGATGCGGTGGTGCTGTTTCCCACCGGCGCCGGCAAATCCATGTGCTTCCAGATCCCGGCCATCTGCCGCTCTGGCGTAGGCATTGTGGTGTCTCCGCTGATCGCGCTGATGCGCGATCAGGTAGAGGCGCTGAAACAGGCGGGCGTGGCGGCGGCAGCGCTTAATTCCTCCCTTTCGCAAGAGGAATCGGCAGAGGTTCGACGGAAATTGCGGCGGGGCGAGCTGGACCTGCTCTATGTCGCGCCGGAGCGGGTGGCGACGCCGGGCTTTGCCAATATGCTCAGCGGCTGCGATATCGCGCTTTTTGCTATCGACGAGGCCCATTGCGTGAGCCAGTGGGGCCATGATTTCCGGCCGGAATATCGCGAGCTCATTCATCTGGTTGAGCTTTTTCCCGGCGTGCCACGCATTGCCCTCACCGCCACTGCCGACCCGACGACGCGGGAAGACATTATCGAGCGGCTCGGGCTGGAGCAGGCGGAGGTGTTCACCACCTCATTCGACCGACCCAATATTTCCTACTCGATTGTCGAGCGAGACAAGCCGCGCGAGCAGTTGCTGGACTTTCTGGGAAGTCATAAAGGCGAGAGCGGCATCGTCTATTGCCTGAGCCGAGCCAAGGTCGAGGACGTGTCGGAGTGGCTGAATGGCAAGGGAATCAAAGCCTTGCCTTATCATGCCGGGATGAGCGCGCAGATGCGCAGCGCCAATCAGGATGCATTCCTCAAGGAAGAAGGTCTGTGCCTTGTTGCCACCGTCGCCTTTGGCATGGGGATCGACAAGCCGGACGTGCGCTATGTGGCGCATATGGATTTGCCAGCATCTATCGAGGCTTATTATCAGGAGACTGGCCGCGCGGGGCGCGATGGGCAGCCTGCTGACGCCTGGATGAACTATGGCATGGCCGATGTGGTGCAGCGGCGGCGGATGATCGACGAGGGCAATGCGCCTGACGAGGTCAAGCGGCTGGAACATAGCAAACTCAATGCCTTACTGGGTGTTTGCGAAACTGCATCGTGCCGACGACAGGCCATTCTCAGCCATTTTGGCGAGGTCTATCCTAGGCCTTGCGGCAATTGTGATACCTGCCGGTCGCCGGTGGAGAGTTGGGATGGGACCGAGGCCGCAATCAAGGCGCTGGCTGCCATCTATAGAACCGGGCAGAGGTTCGGGGCAGCGCATGTGATCGATGTGCTGGTGGGCAAGGAAACCGAGAAAGTTCAACGGTTTGGCCATCAACATCAGAAGGTATTCGGGCAGGGTCGAGAGCTTGACGCCAAGGCATGGCAGTCGGTTTTGCGGCAGCTCACGGCCATGGGGCTGATTGTCGTCGACCACGCCAATCATGGTGCCCTTGCGTTAGCCGCGAGTGCACATCCCGTGTTCAAACGTGAGCAGACTGTTACCCTCAGGAAAGACCGCCCGAAGAAATCGCTAGAAGTGCGTCGTTCTCTGGCCAAAGCGATCGATGTGCCCGAACATGCCAAGCCGCTTTTCGACGCCTTGCGCGAGGAACGGCTGCGGATTGCCAAGTCGCAGGGCGTGCCGCCCTATGTGATTTTCCATGACGCAACGCTCAAGGCGATGGCGCTGGCCGAACCGACCCATCCGCATGATATGCTGAACTTACCGGGCGTCGGTCAGGGTAAGCTGGACCGATATGGCGAGGCGTTCCTCGCGGTGGTCGCCAATTTCAAGGAATGAGACGATGAGCGGAGCGACGACCCCAAATGCCGATCAGGCTCCGGTCAAGCGCCCCCGCCTCCCCGTCATCGACATTGCCCGCGGCGTCGCGATTGTGGCGATGGTGATTTATCACCTGAGCTGGGACCTTTCCTATTACGGCTTCATCCCGGTCGATGTGGGATATGATCCGGGCTGGGTGTTCTTCGCGCGCTCGATCCTCTTTTCCTTCATGTTTCTGGTTGGTGTCGGACTGGTGCTCGGGCATGGCGATGGGGTGCGCTGGAAGAGTTTCTGGCGACGGACGCTTTTCGTGGCAGGTGGGGCGCTGCTGATCACGCTGGGAACGTGGATCATGTTCCCGGAAAGCTTTGTCTATTTCGGCGTGCTGCATGCCATTGCGGTGTTCAGCGTGCTGGCCCTGCCGTTTCTGTTCACCCAGATCTGGCTCACCGCTTTGGTGGGTGCGGTGATCATCGGGCTCCATTTCGTTTATCGGGATGCCCTGTTCAACGCTGTCGCACTCTCGTGGATCGGCTTCTGGGAAGTGCCGCCGCTGACCAATGATCTGGTGCCGGTGTTTCCGTGGCTGGGTGTAGTTTTAGGCGGGATCGTGGTGGCACGGCTGGTGCGGGGAACCAGAAGCGAAGCACGGCTGGCCGATATTCGGCCCGGCAACATCTTCGCCAAAGCGCTGGGCTGGATGGGGCGGTGGAGCCTCGTCATTTATCTCGTGCACCAGCCACTGCTGCTGGCGGTGATTGCACCGCTGTCGATGGCCACGGGTGCACAAACGGCGGGGCGGGAGATAGAGTTTCTCAATTCGTGCCAAGTCAGTTGCGAAGCAACCGGGACGACGGCGGCGCTTTGCGCCACCTATTGCCAATGCGGGCTTGACGGGGTGAACCGCGACGACCTTTGGGAGCCGGTCTATTCAGGGCTGGTTTCGGCTGAGGATCAGGCTAAGCTCGATGCCAATAACAGGCAGTGTTCGGTGCTGATTTATCCCGAGTTGGACAGCGAATAACTCAGCAGGAATGGATCGCAGTTTCATAAAAATGCATCCAGCGGCTTAAGCGAGGGCAGAGCGAGTCGGCGCACACAGAGCGCCGGAGGCCGCCATTGTCCGCTCAATTCTTCTTTTTGCTGCTCAACCCCTCGATTTCCGCGCTGCTCGGCACGGCGCTGGCGGTCATCTGGTTTCACAAGCCAGACGCACATTTCATGCGTACGGCATCCATCGCCCTGTTCACCTTCGCTCTAGCCTTCATCGTACAGGACATACTGCCGCCTTTGCCCTTGCGCCTCTCCAACCTGATGATCAACCTGGCCTTTCTGACCTGCTTCACGCTGTTCTGTATCGCCATGGTGCAGATGGCAGGAGGCCGACCGCCTTTGTTCAGCTTCACTGTGATCGTTGTCGGCACCATGGCCGCGGTCCTTTGGTGGCTCTATGGCGACGACAATCTCGCCAACCGCGTGCACACGATGAATATTTCCCATTCGCTGATGTGCATGTTGACGATTGTGACGGCGTGGCGCTCGCCGCGCACTGGCTGGGGACGGAACCTTGCTGTTCTGGTGCCCTCAATGGGCCTCGCCAACTTTGTCTGGCGCCCGCTTCTGGTCATCTGGGAAGGCAATTTCTATGGACCGGGCGAGAGCTTTCTCGACTCGGTCTATTGGAACACGACCCGGCTGGGCTCCCCCATTTTGGCAGTTCTGGCAGCAGTATCGTTGATGACCGGACTTTCTGTTGCTCTCATCCGTGACCTTCAGATGGAGGCGCGGACCGACAAGCTGTCGGGGTGTCTGAACCGGCGCGGCTTTGAAGACCAATGCCAAAGCATTTTCTCCAAGAGTGACCGTGCGAGCCGTGCCATGACAATGATCGTGGCCGATCTCGACCATTTCAAACATGTCAACGACAGTCAGGGGCATGCCAAGGGCGACCTGATCATCCAGGCGTTCTCGGCAGCTTTGCATAAGGCAATGCCGCCTGACGCCACCATCGGCCGTATTGGCGGCGAGGAATTCGCCGTGCTGCTCTCGGGCGAAGACGCTGGCCAAGCCCGCGCCGCCATCGAGCAAACGCGACAGACCTTTCGTAGCGTGCAGGCCGAGCTGGATGTTTACCCGACCACTGCAAGCTTTGGCGTTTATAAATGCGCGCCGCAGGACAATCTGCACGCAGCGCTCACCCGGGCGGATAAGGCACTTTATGAAGCCAAACATGCAGGCCGAAATGCCGTGCGCATTCACAACGCACCACCGGCAGCCGTGCTCGACCTCTAGGTATTCGCTGCCCTGGCGTTGGCCTGCGCGACCAGTTCGTCGGGAATGTCGTCGAAGCTGGCATAGTTCATGTTGTAGAGGCGGGAATAGAGGCCACCCAGTTCCATGAGCTGGTCGTGATTGCCTTCTTCGATCTTCTCGCCGTTTTGTAACACGATAATGCGATCCGCGCCGCGAATGGTGGCCAAACGGTGGGCGATGACCATGCTGGTCCGTCCCTCGGTGAGGACTTCGAGCGCCTTTTGAATCTGTCGCTCGGTGTAAGAGTCGATATTGGCCGTAGCTTCATCGAGGACGAGGATTTTGGCATCGGCGACCAGAGCACGGGCGAAGCTGAGGAGCTGCCGCTGCCCCAGAGACAGATTGGAACCGCGCTGTTCCAGCATGGTGTCATAGCCCTTGTCGAACCGGGCAATGAAGTCATGCGCGCCCACGGCCTTAGCTGCGGCAATGACTGCCTCGCGCGTGGCCGAGGTCTTGTTGTAGCGGATGTTATCGAAAATGGTGCCGGTGAACAGGAACGGTTCCTGCAGCACCATGGCGACCTGTTCACCAAGGCTTTCCTGAGTGACGTTGCGCACATCGTGACCGCCAACGAGTACCGCCCCACCCTGCACTTCATAGAAGCGATGGACGAGCGCCATGGCGCTGGTCTTTCCCGAACCAGTGGGGCCAACCACGGCGACGGTTTCGCCGGGATTAACGCGGAACGATACGTTTTTCAGCACCGGACGGTTGGGATCGTAGCCGAAGACGACGTCGTGGAAGGCCACCGAGCCATCCATATCCCCATCCAAAACCACAGCGTCTTTCTTGTCTTCGATGACGACCGGCAGATCGAGCACTTCGGTGATGCGGCGACCCGAGGTCATGGCGCGTTGCATGATCGAATATTGCATCGTCAGCGAGCGGATTGGGTCGAAGAAGCGCTGGATATAGAACAGGAAGGCGACGATTACGCCGACCTGCAAATTGCCGTTGAGCACCATGGCGCCGCCGACGAGAACCACTGTGGCCATGGAAATACCGGTTAAGGTATCGACGATGGGCACCATGACCTGCGCGAATTTGGAGCCGGTCAGCTGGGTGCGCAGATTGTGATAGGCCTTATCGTCATAGAGGTCGAAATTGACCTTTTGGCGATCAAGGTTCTGCACGGTACGCACGCCATTGATGCCTTCGGCCATGGCCCCGGCTGTCAGCGAATTTGTTTCGTGCGCAGCCCAGAAAGCGCGCTTTGCAGGCGGCAACCAGAATAGACGGACGATGAACAGGATCGGCATGGTGGCCATGGTCAGCAGGCCCAGCCATGGATCGAGCGTCAGCAGCACGACGACGATGCCAAAGAGCAACACGATGTCGCCGACCGAGATCACCGAGGTTTCGAGAAATTCCTGCATGGAATTGACGTCGCCTTGCAGGCGGCTCATCAGGCGACCAACCTCGGTCTTATCCATAAAAGACAGCGAGACGCGCTGGAGCTGGGCGAACATGGCCCGGCGCATATCAAACAGCACGTTCTCTGCCACCTGCCCCACCTGCGTTTCCTGCACCCAGGACGCGCCGAAATTGAGCAGGATGGCGATGATGAAAGCGATGATGGCGCGGGTGAGATTTTGCGCATCGCCGCCTGCCACCATGGCCGTATCCACGGCATTGCCAATGATCAGCGGAATGGCGAGCTGGGTGCCGGTGAAGACCAGAACGGCAGCGACCGAGAGATAAATCTTGAAGCGATAGGGATGCACATAGGCCCAGATGCGCCGCACGGTCTGCGGATCATAGGCTTTGCCGAAGACTTCTTCTTCGATCTTGTGGCTGCCCACGGAGGCGCGGGGTGGGCGCTGGCCTGGGAAAGATGCGGTTTCGCGTTCGTCGTCGTCCAGCACGCTCATTCTGCGGCCTCCAGATCGTCGCCGGGCCGGGTCTGGAGATCATAGAGGGCGCGATAGCGACCGTTTTGCTCCAAGAGTTCGGCATGGGTGCCGCGCTCGACGATGTGACCGTCTTCGAGGAAGAGGATGAGATCGGCATGCATGAGCGAGGACAGGCGATGGGCAATGATCATGGTGACACGATCCTTGGCGAAGCGGCGGATGGCGGAGCGGATGCGATGCTCTGTGCCCGCATCAATGGCGGCTGTTGAATCATCGAAAATCATCACCGCCGGCTTGAGCACCAGTGAGCGGGCGATGGAGAGCCGCTGGCGCTGGCCGCCGGAGAGCGAGACGCCGCGCTCACCCACGACGGTGTCGTAATCGGATGGCAAGCCCATGATATAATTGTGCAATTGGGCGCTTTCGGCAGCGCGCTCAATCTTGCGATCTTTGGCCCATGGGTCGCCATAGGCGATGTTGTTTTCGATGGTGGTCGTAAACAGGAAACTGTCCTGCTGCACCACGGCGACGGAGCGGCGCAGGCTTTGCAGTGTGACGTCGCGGACGTCCTGCCCATCCAGCGTTACGCGGCCTGAAGTAACGTCGTAGAAACGCGGAATGAGGTGGGCGAGCGTGGATTTGCCGCTACCGGGTGCGCCGACAATGCCGATGGTCTGGCCGACCTTAGCCTCGAAACTGACGCCATTAAGCGTCGGGTGAGAGGCTCCTGGATAGGTGAAATGAACATCCTCGAAGCGCAGAGTGCCGTGGGTGATGTTGAGCGGCACCGCGCCGGACTTATCCTCAATTTCGACCGGCGCATCGAGGAAGGCATAGAAGCGGTCGCCGCAGGTGGCGGCGCGCGCGAAAGAGTTGACCATGAGGCCGAGCTGGCGCACCGGCATTTGCAGGATGGTCATGAAGGTGAGGAATGAGGCGAGCGTGCCGACGCTCATCTCGCCATCAATGACCTTGTTGCCGCCAACCCAGAGCACGAGCCCCATGGCGACGAAGAAAGAAAAGGTCATCATCGAGGTATTTTTCACGCGGACCTGAACGCGCTTATGGGCAAGTTCCAGCGCATCTTTCGACGCCGTATCGAACTTCCCGAGCTCGAATTTCTGGCCGGAAAAGGCACGGACCACGCGAATGCCGCCGAGATTTTCTTCCATGACGCGGGTGAGGACGGAGAGCTTTTCCTGAAGCACCAGCCAGGTTTTGCGCAGGGTGAGCTGGGCGACCGAGGAGCGCCAGGCGACAAAGGGCACAAAGCTTAGTGCGAGGAGGCCCAGAACCACATCGGTGGAAAGCAGCATCCATGCACCGACCCCGATCAGCACCGAGAGCAAAATGGTGCGAATGAAGCCGGTGGAGAAGAACATGCGCAGCCCGTCTAGATCAAGCAGGCCGAGCGTAATGAGATCGCCGGAATGGACGCGGTCATGATAAGAATAAGAGAGCCTCTGGACCTTGTCGTAAAAGGCCAGACGCAGCTCGTAGCCGACATGATGGGCGACGCTTTCCGAATAATAATTCTGGAGCAGCGTGAACAGGCCGCGGGCAATCGAAACGGCCAGCAGTGTGAGCGCAGTCCACACCAGAGCCTGTTGCGCACCATCGGCGGCGGTGCTGAGCGCATTATGCGCCTCGTCCACCGCCTGCCCAAGCAGGCGCGGGATCAGCAATTGCAGCACCGAGGCGATGACCGTTGTTCCGATGGCAATTCCTGCCTGCCAGGGGTGGCGCAGCGAAAACAGCGTTATCCGCGTGAGGGGGCCTTGGCCTTTGCCCGCATGGGCGGCGGCAACATGGTCCTGAGCATCGCCGCGTGCAATATCGCGGCCAGCCTTGAGGGTCTTCAAGGGAGCAATCCAGACGTCAAAATGGGAGCCCGAACGGGAGGCGGGAAGTCCGACAACCAGCGATCAGGCAAATCAAACTCGCGTCACCATAAAAGGCGCATTGCGTCTTCCATTCAAGACGAAATCTGCACAAAAGTGTAATAATTGGCTCAGCGCGGCAGAGCGCTCAGGACGACGTCATAAATCGCGTCGTCTTGACGGGCGCCCTGTCGGCATTGCTTGGTGCCGATGTCGACCTTGGCGATGCGGACCAGCGCGGGATCGGTCAGGGCGACATGCGCCTTGTGCTCAAAGGTCGAACGCGGATCGCTGTGCAGATTGGCGTGATAGGCCATGACATTGGCGTTTGACTCATCCGCGAACAGAATGGTGACGCAGACATAGTCATCGTCGTGCGGATCGTTGTTGGTGAGGGTAATAGCGAGGTCGAGACCGCCGTTGGTGGCCTCATACCGAACAGTGACCCATTGATCGCGTTTCCAATCCCATTTGGCATGGTGGGTCAGGCAGCCCTCGCCGGGCGCGTCCACGCATTGGCCGAACGGTTTCACGCGCCAGTAATAATCCGACCAATCGGCACGGCCATCGGCAAATGCAGGCGAGAGGCTGGCGAGGACGAGAGGCAAAGCTAAGGCGAATCGCACGGACGGCTTTCTTGACTGGCTGACATTTGAGCATGAAAGGATCGGGCGTCGCGGGCAAGTCAGCAAGACCTCATGCCCAAACGATGATGGCAGATTTGGACACAAGGGCGCATCACCTTGTCGAGAGACAAGACCATGATCCCCTTTATCATCATCGCCATCTCCGTTTTGCTGACCTCGACGCTTTCGGGCGTGTTCGGGATGGCTGGTGGCTTGGTTCTGCTGGCCGTGCTGCTGGCAATGATGCCGGTGGCCACCGCTATTGCCGTGCAAGGCGCCATCCAGATCGTGGCGAATGGATCACGCGCCTGGTTCAGCCGCGAATTCATCGACTGGCGCATTCTGGGCACGATCTGTCTGGGCCTGCTGGCGGCGGCGATTGCTCTGTTCATCCTGCGCTATACGCCGGACCTGGCGACAGTGTGCATTGCGATCGGGCTCTTGCCAGTCCTTGTGTGGATTCCGAAAGACTGGCTGGCGCTCGACGCAAGCAAACCGTTGCACGGTTTTTTGTGCGGCCTGCTGGGCGGTGGGCTCAATCTGGCGGTCGGCGTATCCGGGCCGACAGTGGATGTGTTTTTCATTCGTACGCAGATGGACCGGCGCAAGGTGATTGCGACCAAGGCGGCGACGCAGGTTGTCTCGCATGCGGCCAAGGTTGTGTTCTATGGTGGAGCGGCCAGCGCCATGGTGGCGGGCGACTGGCTGATCGTCTTGGTCGCCGCGCCTTTTGCCGTGGCGGGGACTAATCTGGGCTACCACATTCTTCAGCGCATGAGCGATGACGGGTTTCGACATTGGACGCGCTGGGTGGTGACGGCTATCGGGATTTTCTATCTGGGGCGCGGCTTCTCCTTGCTCCTTGGCGCGTGATGGTTATGGTGCCGGTGGGAGACGACATGGCATCATTCGACAGTGTTACGGCACGGCTTATTCTATTATTGGCAGAGACTGGCTCGATTGGACGCGCCGCAGAGCGCGAGGGCATAGCCTCCTCCGCTGTCAGCCGCCGGGTATCCGACCTTGAAGCGCGGCTTGGCGTCGTGCTGTTCGACCGCTCGGCCCACGGGGTGAAACTCACCAAGGCTGGCGAAGCCTATGCCGAAGGATGCCGGACGGTATTGCGATCCATCGCCGATCTCGATGCCATCATGGCCGATTTCGGTTCGGGGCAACGCGGAAGCCTGCGGCTGGCTTGCACCAGTTCGGCGCTAACAGGACGGCTACCGGAATTGTTGGCCAAATTTGCCGCCAAGCATCCGGGCATCGAAATTTCCATCAGCGAAATGGGCGCGGCCAAATCACTATTGGCCCTGGATGAGGGACAGGCGGATGTCGCCATCGTCTCCGACAATTACGATTTCTCGCGCTTTGACATCAAGCCGTTCGAGGACGAGCGCGTGTGGGTTCTGGCACCGCCAGATCATGAGCTGGCGAAACAGATAGAGCCCCGCAAAGCCCTGGCATTCGAGGCGACGCTACCGCATGAAATCGTGGGGATCCACCATGCCGGTTCGCTCGACCGGTTATTGAGTGAAGCTGCTGGCAAGGCTGGCGTGGAGCTAAAAGAAGCGCTGCGCGTCGAGAGTTTTCCGGCTTTGGTGCGCATGGTCGAGGCCGGGTTCGGCATTGGCTTTTTGCGCTCGACCAGTCTGCATCTTCTGGCCGGAACGGACCTTGTTTGTGCCCCGCTGGCAGAGCCCTGGGCAATGCGGCAACTGCTGGTTGCCCGCCGCAAATCCAGCCCGCTTTCTGCGGCCATGAAGAGTTTCATGGTGTTGACGGGCGAGACCTACTTGCCCTCGGCGTAGCTTGTCACAGCTTCTATCCCAGGCTCAGAAAATCGCATGGAATGCGTGTCCATGCGGTCTTTTTGTCGCGGCAGCGATGCGAACGCCCAATAGTCAAGTCGTTCAAGGCGCTTAGCAATTCAGTTTAGAACTATTCAAAAATAAAGCATACCAAAACAGTCATATTTTCTTTGACATCTTAGTTTTGCCCTGCTTAGGAAACGTCTCGGTGTCGTATTACGACCCATCCAGACACACCTGCTTGATTGGATCTATTCGTGACCATGCTCTTCCGTTCGACCGCCATTGCTGCGGCTGTTTTCGCTGGCACTCTGTCGCTGGCCAGCGCCTCCATCGCCCAGGACAAGGTCATTGCCCATGCCCAGGGTGAAACCGCGATCAGCGGCGTGCCCGCAAAGGTTCTGACGCAGGATTGGGCTGCGTTCGACAATCTCAACGCGCTGGGCGTCGATGTCGCGGGCGTGCCATCGTCCAACGCACCGAGCTATCTGGCTGACAAAATTCCTGGCGATGCATTGCAGATCGGCTCGCTCTTCGAGCCCGATTTTGAAGGCATTGCCGCTGCAGAAGCCGATGTCTATTTCGTCGCCGCCCGTTCCGCCGCTGCTTACGAAACATCAAAGGATATTCTGCCGACTGTCGATCTGTCGGTGAACAATCTCGAATTCATCTCCGGCATCGAAAAGAACATTACGACGCTGGGCGAAATCTTCGACAAGCAGGACAAGGCTGCCGAGTTGAATGCCGCACTTGATGCCAAGGTTGCCGAGGTCAAGGCTGCTGCCGAAGGCAAGGGCACAGCGCTGGTTCTGGTGACCAATGCCGGCAAGCTGGGCGTTTATGGCCCCGATTCGCGTGTTGCATGGGTCTATAACGAAGCTGGCATGCCGTCGGCGCTCGACAGCGTGAAGGACGGCGACCATGGCGGCGATGCCGTGTCGTTCGAATTCCTGCTCGAAGTGAACCCGGACTGGGTGTTCGTGGTCGACCGCGACGCCGGCACCGGCGAAAATGCTGGCGCTGCTGCTGCCCTGCTCGATAACGAGCTGTTCAACCAGACCAATGCGGCCAAGGAAGGCCACATCGTCTATCTCGACCCGCAGGCCTCGTACATTTCGATGCACGGCTATCAGGGCGTGATGCTGCTGCTCGATCAGGTTCTGGCTGGGCTGAATAGCTAAGTTCAAACGCGATACAGCACCTCCCTCTCTCACGGGGGAGGTGCTGCATCCAGTTTACTCAGGCACCGGCGGACATCGCCGGCGCGTTGCATTCGCGAACGAGACAGGTTCCCCACCCCATTGCCCGCGCTCATTCTTGCCTTTGCCGTTACGCTGATCCTCGCCGTGATCAGCGTTTTTGTCGGCGTTAGCGATGTTTCCATTGCCGGCCTGGTTACGGGCGGCGTCGATAGTCGCGCCATGGAAGTGTTGCTGATCAGCCGTATTCCACGCACGCTGGCGCTCGTGCTTGCCGGTGCGTCAATGGCGATAGCCGGACTGGTCATGCAGATGATCGTGCGCAATCGCTTCGTCGAACCATCGACGACTGGCACGAGTGAATCTGCTGCGCTTGGATTTCTTGTCGTAACCCTGCTCGCACCCGGCTGGCCGCTGATGGCCAAGATGGGTGTGGCCGCAGTTTTCGCTCTCGGCGGAACAGCATTGTTCCTGCGTATTCTGAAAGTCGTGCCGCTGCGCGATGTGCTGATGGTGCCGCTGGTGGGCATCATGCTGGGTGGGATTATCGGAGCGCTCACCGCCTTCATCGCCTATCGCAGCAATCTGATGGCGTCGCTGCTTGCCTGGAATATGGGTGATTTTTCTGGCGTAGTCCGTGGACGTTACGAACTGCTATGGATCGGTCTTGCCTGCTGTGTGCTGGCCTATATCGCCGCCGATCGCTTCACCGTGGCAGGAATGGGCAAGGATTTCACCACCAATCTGGGGCTCAATTATCAGCGGGTGATGATGCTGGGGCTGGTGATTGTATCGCTGGTCAGCGCGGTTGTGCTGGTTTCGGTGGGCTCAATTCCGTTTCTCGGGCTGATCGTGCCCAATCTCGTCAGCCTGCTTGTGGGCGACAATATGCGGCGCACCGTGCCCTGGGTGACCATTGGCGGGGCGGGCATGGTGCTGGCTTGCGACATTGTCGGTCGACTGATCCGCTTTCCGTATGAAATTCCCATCGCCGTTGTCATGGGCGTGGTCGGCAGCGCCGTCTTTCTCTACCTGCTGCTGCGGACGCCGCGAGGCGCAAAATGACCGAAGAAACCCTGGCCACCCTTTCCTCGCCGCGCAGTCTCAGCCGACCTGCGCTGATTTTGATCGGCCTGACACTTCTGGCCGTCGTCTCCATCGTCCTCTTCATGACGCTTGGCGCGCGGGGAAGCTGGAGCTTTGTGCTGTCGTTTCGCGGCAAGAAGCTGCTTGGGCTGTTGCTGGTGGCCTATTCGGTGGCGGTTTCAACGGTGTTGTTCCAGACGGTCACCAATAACCGCATCCTGACGCCCTCGATCATGGGCTTTGACGCGCTTTATGTGCTGATCAAAACCGGCGTTGTGTTCTTTCTCGGCGTTGGCGCGCTGGTGGCCATCGACAGCCAGATCCAGTTTGTCGTGGAAGTGCTGGTGATGACCGCCTTTTCGGGCATCCTGTTCCGTTGGCTGTTTCTGGGTGAGGAGCGGAGCCTGCACCTTCTGGTTCTGGTCGGCATTATCTTTGGCGTGTTGTTCCGCAGCCTCAGCCAGCTCATGCAGCGCATGCTCGATCCGGGCGCCTTCAATGTGCTGCAGGACACGCTCTTTGCCAGCTTTGCGACGACCGACCCGACGCTATTGGGCATTTCCTGCGTGATCGTCGCTGCGGTGAGCGCCGTCGGTTTGCGCATGATGCATACCTATGACGTGCTCTCGCTCGGGCGGGCGCAGGCGATCAATCTTGGGGTCGATTACAAGCGCACCGTTGTCATTATTCTGTCCATGGTGGCGGTGCTCGTATCGGTCTCGACAGCACTGGTGGGGCCGGTGACCTTTTTCGGTCTGCTGGTCGCGACACTGGCGCATTCGCTGGTGAGCAATTCCAAGCACCGCTATGTGCTCCCCGCCGCCATCCTGCTTGGTATTATCGCGCTGGTGGGAGGACAGACGCTGCTGGAGCGTGTCTTTGCCTTCGACACAGCGCTGTCCATCATCATCGAATTTCTGGGCGGCATCGTCTTTATCGCCCTCGTCCTGCGGAGATCAGCCCGGTGATCGTCACATCCAATGTCACCAAGAATTACGGCGCATCCTGCGTGGTGGATGGTGTTTCGCTGGAACTGCCGCAAGGCGGCGTGACCTCAATTATTGGACCAAATGGCGCGGGCAAGTCGACACTGCTTTCGATGGTCAGCCGGCTTATGGCGATGGATACCGGGACCGTGACCGTGGGCGGCCTCGATGTTACCAAGGCACCGAGCGACGAGTTGGCGCGGCGGCTGTCGATCCTGCGGCAGGACAATCACATGACCGCGCGACTGACCGTGCGCGACCTCGTGTCATTCGGGCGTTACCCACATTCCAAGGGGCGATTGACGGCGGACGACAAGCTCCATATCGACCGCGCTGTCGCCTATCTCGATCTTGATGCGCTCTCCGGACGCTTCCTGGACGAGCTTTCGGGCGGGCAGCGGCAACGGGCGTTTGTTGCCATGGTGCTGGCGCAGGACACCGACTATGTGCTGCTGGACGAGCCGCTCAACAATCTCGACATGAAGCATGCCATGAGCATGATGAAGCTGCTGCGGCAGGCAGCGAACGAGCTGGGCAAGACTGTCGTGCTGGTGTTGCACGACATCAATTTCGCATCCTGGTATTCGGACCATATCGTGGCGATGAAGGCGGGCAAGGTCGCCGCGCAAGGTTCAGCAGCCGCGATGATCCGGCCCGAGGTGCTTTCGGCAATCTACGAAATGGACATCAAGGTGCACGAAATCGGCGGGCAATTGATCAGCGTCTACTATGGCTGAGCGCGGCTGACCATTTCGGAGAACAGGACGGCGCGACCACGGCCCGCGGCCTTGGCCGCGTAACAGGCTTCGTCGGCTTCACCCAAAAAGCCGAGTGGAGATGCGGATGTGCTCGTCACAATGGTTAGCCCGGCGCTGGCGCCAATCCTATATTCCCGCTCATTCCAGACGAATGCCAGGGACGCGGTGGCGCGCACGATCTTGTCGGCTACAGTCCTGCCAGCGTCTGCCGGGCAGTTTTCCAACAGAACGGCAAACTCATCACCACCAATGCGCGCGACCACATCATGATTGCGACATGAATCGCGGATGGTTTGCGCAATCTGCTTGAGCAGCGCGTCCCCCGCCGCATGCCCGGCGCTGTCATTGACGGGCTTGAAGTGGTCGAGGTCCACATAGATCAGGCAGGATGTTCTTCCGCTGGTGCGGCTTTCGGCAGTCGCTCTGGAAAGCGCCTCTTCAAAGGCCGCACGATTGAGCAGGCCGGTGAGCGCATCGTGGGTTGCAGAATGGGTGAGCTGGCGCTTGAGCGCCCGGCTCTGCGTGACATCCTGAAAGACCAGAACAGCGCCGGAAATGTCGCCGTCTGGCATGATCACCGGCGATGCAGTGCAGCGAATGTCGCGCCATGAGCCATCGCTATGGCGCAGGATCAGATCCTCGCTCGACTCCACCACGCGGCGCTGCTCGACGCACAGGCGACCGGGGCAGACTTGTTCTTCCCCGGTTTCGGCATGGCGGAGGACGAAAATGTCATGAGACGGACGGCCCCGTACCTCATCGGCATTGCAGCCAAGCAGGCGCGCGGCTACCGGGTTGAGAAAGACCACATTGCCATCCGTGTCGCTTACGATCACGCCATCAGCCATGGCATCGAGCGTGACGCGCAGACGTTCTTTCTCGGCGGCTAATTCCTGCTCAATGGCCTTGAGGTGGGTGATGTCGGTGTCGGTGCCCACGGCGCGGACCACCTTGCCATGCTGGTCCCACTCGATCGGGCGGCCACGGCTCAATATCCATACATAACGCCCATCGCGGGTCTGCTCGCGATATTCGAGCGTATCATAACCCTCTTCTCCCTGCCCCTGTTTGGGCGCGATGGTGGCGATACGTTCGCGATCATCGGGATGAATGCGCTGAAGCCAGTTCCGGTCGTGCTCTTCGCCGATCTCTTCATCCTGAGGAATTGCGCGCAGAACGCGCCACATGCGCGAATAGAACATGCGGTCCTTGCGCAGATCGTAATCCCACACACCCTGACGGGCGCTTTCCAGCGCGGAGTTCCAGCGGGCCTCTGAATAGATCAGCGCTTCCTCTGCCTTTTTCTGCAGTTCGATATTGTTGAGTTGCAGAATTATGACGTCTTCGTCACTGCTTTCGCCAGCCATCACATTGGCAGCAACGTTCACCCAGAGTGGACTATGATCGGCATGGCGCACACGGTATTCGCCCCGCCAGGAACGCACCTCTCCCCGCATCAGGCGTTCCAGTTGCAGCCGTACAGCTATGCAATCGCCCGCATAGACCATATCGAGAAATGGAAAAGGGTGTTCAGCCGCAGGGACATAGCCGATCATTTCGGTCAGTGCGCGATTTGCGTAAAGCACCGTGCCATTGAGGCGGATCAGCAGCATGCCCACAGGCGCTGCATCAAGAATACGTGTCGTCATCCCCCCGCTACGCGGCGAGGGAATGACCGGATTACCCCCAGCCATCGACGGACGTTTCGCTCCCATCCGTCCATCATGGCGCAAGGCAATTAACAAGTGGCTTCTGCAAAGCTCAAATTCCTGAGAGCTTTGATTAAATCCTCCAGCGTCTAGCCGAGACGAGAAAGAATAAAATCACGCTCCTCTGCCAAGCCCGCCCATTCATGCGGATGGTCAGCATCGAAAATCAGCGTATAGGGACCAGTGTAACCAGCCTCTTCTGCCGCCGCGATACAAAGGCCATAATCCGCCTCGTCGAGATGGCCGGAGGTGAAATTGGCCTTGGCGTGGCAGAGCGATGCGCGCGGAAAAATTGACTTCAGGCCCGCATATTTGTCAGGGCCGGTCCAATTACCGAAATCGGCGAGCAGCCCCACCTGTCCATCCAGCTGGTCGAGCAGAACATGCACCGCCTCGGGCGTCGAGAGCAGATCGAACCAGTTTTCGGTGACAATCTTTACCGGCGAGCCGGCATTGGCCGAGAGTAGATGGCGGAAGCCAAGGACAGACCGTTCAAGCGCTTCGGAGGAGGTGAGCTGTTTGCCAGCAATGACGCGGGCATTTTCGGCACCGAGTTCATTTGCCACTTCAAGCCAGCCAGCAATCCAGCGTGTGTCGCGCTCTCCCACCAGCGGATCGGTGATGTCACCGGCATCGATCAGCAGGGTTTGCAGGTTTACGCCTGAGACTTTCAACTGGTCACGCAATTCGCCGAGATAGACCGGATCGCGGCTGCGCAGATGGAAGGAGACGATTTCAAGCCGCTGATAACCGTGATTGGCAAGAACGGATGGTAGGCCGAGAAGGGATTCTTCGCCGTCGCCATAGGTATCCTCGCCATCGCTGACCGCATCGGTGGCAAGATCGTGCGGATAAGTTGCGCCCAAGAGGCGATGCAGCGACCAGGTGGAAACGGCGATACGGCTTTGATTGTCGGCCATGTCAGACTCCTCTTTTACAGCAGGATTTCATGCCCCCGAAGCGGGAGCAAGCCGATGTTAAACCCGCCAGACCCGTTCGGCGTTGCGATGAAAGAGCGCGGCTTTTTCGTCATCGCTGGCCCCCGAGACGATAGTGTGGGTGGCGGTGACCCAATCGGTTAGTGTGCCGCCGGTCAGCGTCGCGACGGGATGATCGGAACCCCAAACTACCCGGTCCCAACCAAAACTGGTGATGACATGTTCCACATAGGGGCGCAGCGTTTCCGCCGTCCAGCCGGGCGCGCAATGGCTGACGATGCCGGATACTTTGCAGATGACATTGGGAGAGGCAGCAATTTCTAAAAGCTTGCCGCGCCATGGATCGAGCCCCTGTCCCTTGATGTCAGGATTGCCGCAATGATCGAGCACGAACGTCACTTCTGGAGCAAGGCGGGCAAGACGAGACGCTATAGATAATTGATCGCTACGCAGACACAGATCGAAGGGAAAGCCCAGCGCGCCGAGCAGGCGCAGATTTTCGACGAAGAGGTCGCTTTCGCTGAGGGCGTCGGGCGCGACGTGAAGAACGCGGCGAAAGCCTTTAACCCTGCCCTGCCCCGCTTCCACTATATGTTCGATCTGGGCAGCAAAGTCTGCATATTCGGGGCGACAGGCGGCAATGGCGCCGGCAATACCTGACAGGCCGGTGACGAAACGGGTTTCCGCCTCGATCTGGTCTTCGGAAACGTCCACTTCCATATGCAGCGCCGCATCGATGCCTAGACTCGTCGCTTCAGCGAAATATTGTTCGACTGTCCATGGCCGGTTCAACGCATGGCCCGGCGCAATCCAGGGATAGGCCAAGCGATCAGGATAGATCAGATGCAGGTGGGTATCGATGATGCGCAAAGCCTGTCTCCCGCCAACATGTCAGAACGGAGATTGTCGCGGACATCGCCGATGGGCAAGCCCTACCTGCTAATCCACCCGACCGCGCGCTGCGACCTCGAGCGTTTGAACCAGGTCTCCATTCCGCACGAGGTTGACCCGATCGAACAGGTTGGAAACCGGGCAGCAATGATTGGGAATGATGCGAATAGTCTCGCCAATCATTGGCTTGTTCACGCAGTCTGACAGATCGAGCGTGCCATGCTCCTCGCTGAGCGCGACAATCTTTGCCTGTGGATATTCAATGACGTAGCCATGCCCAAACAGGCCCAAAAGGTCGCTGGTCAGCGCTTTTGAGCCAGCATCAATGATGGCGCGGTTTTCAGTGGGGCGAGAAACAACTGTCGCCAAGACGGTCAGCGCACAATCCTCATAGCTGGCAGCCCCCGCGGCAACCTGCGAGCGGTCCATATAAATATAGGTGCCCGGGCGGTATTCAGTGGCGATACCCGCTGCGTCCTGCATATGCCAGATATCCGGCGTGCCGCCGGTTGTAATAACGGGGATGGGCAGATTGTCGGCGCCGAACAGAGCCTTGGCGTCAGCCAGCCATTGGTTTGCTGCGGCGTATTTTCCGGCGGCGGGATAAGTCATGAGGCCCGCGAAATTGAGGCCCGGAGCCGCATCAACCAGACGGGCAAGTGTTAGCGCTGCATCTGGTGACTGCACCCCGCAGCGCCCCATGCCGGTATCGCACTCTATGAAAACACCGAGCGGATGATCAGTATCAGCAAAAGTTGCGGCCAGGCCGATTATGCACTCTACGCTGTCGGCAACGACGCGGATCATTACCCTTTCGTGCAGCGCCTTGAGACGGCTGAGCTTGGCAGAGCCGATGATATTGAAGGTCAACAGCAGATCGGAAAGACCCGCATCGGCCATGACCTCGGCCTCACCCAGCTTTTGCACGGTAATGCCCACCGCGCCCAGCTCTATCTGCCTTTTGGCAAAATAGGGAAGCTTATGGGTTTTGATATGGGGTCGCAATTTCAGCCCGGCCCTATCAGCAGCCGCTTGCGCCCTCTCAAGATTGGCCTCGGCCTTATCGAGATCGATCAAAATGGCGGGCGTATCGATGTCGCTATAGCGGGTCATTTCGCTGTCGAACCTCTTTGAAAAGGCTCGGACATTTGATCGTGAGCCAATGGCCAATTATCGATCAGCTATTGCCCGACATCAATGATCACGCTCCCCCGCTTGCGCCCGGTATCCACGTAGGCATGTGCCAATGGCATATCGCCAAAGGCAAAAACCTTATCGATATGGGGTCGAAAAAGGCCCGACGCGGCGAGGCGTCCGAGTTCGCGTATATCGGTGGCAAGTTCCCCGGCCGGACCCGCGATCATGCTTGTATTATTCTTCCCTTTGCGTAATGCGCCCAGCATTTCCCTGAGCGCACCTGCAATGGCCAGATAGCGGCCATTGGGTTTGAGCAGATTTTGTGCCTGAGGGAAATTCAGCGCACCGACGCAATCGGCGATAATATCGAAGCGCTCGGAAAGCGTGGTCACATCGGTTGTCCGGTAGTCGATAACCACGTCGGTGCCGTGGGCCAGTAGCAGTACCCCATTGGCAGCGCTGGTCGTCGCGGTGACATGGGCCCCACGATGGCGAGCCAATTGCACCATGGCCAGTCCGACCGCGCCCGAGCCACCGAGGACGAACACGCTTTCGCCAGACAACAGGTTGGCCTTGCGCAGGAAATGGATCGCTGTCGTACCGCCAAAACAAAGGGCGGCCGCCTGATGAAAATTGAGCCCTCCCGGCAGATGGGCTACGGGGCCGGTTTCGTTGACCAGGACATATTGTGCGTGAGCACCCATTTTGCCGCCGGGAAAAGCGTAGACCGGGTCGCCGACTTTGAAACTGGAAACCTCAGCACCGACCGCTTCGACAACGCCAGAATATTCAGTGCCCAGAATGGGCTGGCGAGGGCCATTCCAGCCCAGTGCAAGACGGCCCAAAAGCTTTGTACCGGGCGGCAAGTCGCAGCTGCGCACGCGCCTGTCGCCCGAGCTGACACTTGTCGCATGGACGCGAACGAGGAGCTGGTTGCGTGCAGGGATGGGCATCGGCGTCTCTTCGAGGCGCAGGACTTCAGGACCGCCATACTGGCGGGCAAACCAGGCTTGCATGATGAATTTCCCTTATGCGCCTAGGCGCTTTTGTTTTCGGCTTTCCACTGGAAGACCTGACCGATTTCGACGCCGAAGACTTCGGCAATGCGGAAGGCCGCTTCGAGAGATGGCGAATACTTGTTCTGCTCTATGGCCGCGACGGTCTGCCGTGTCATGCCGATGCGGTCAGCGAGTTCCTGCTGGGTCATTTCGCCATGATCAAAACGCAGGCGGCGAATGGTGTTGGTAATCGGGGGCGGCGGAGGCATCAGGCGAGCCTGCGATATTGAATGATGGTCAGGATTTCGCGAAGCAGAGCCGCCGAGGCCGTGACGAAGAGCACAAGATTGACCAGCATGACTGCCGTGGCGCCAGCCGGATCGACGGCGAAATCGGCACGGGCAATATCCGTGACCCACTTGCTCATCAACACCACGCCGACAATGGCAACCTCCAGAACGGCGAGACCAACGCGATTGGCGCGAGCTTCAATCAGACGATCCATCTCATCCAGGGGTGGATCAAACTTTTCGCCGCCGAGATAAGCGCCGATCAGGGAAGCGGGCAGCATGATTATAATGGCGACCGCGAAGCACTTGATGAAGCGCCAGAACAGCTCATCGCCATCGAGGGCGCGACTTGAGAAATCGCTCCAGACGCTACCGAAATAGTAGCCGAAGATGACAATGGTGGTGACGACAGAAATCCAGGCGACACGCTCGCGCATTGTCATGGCAGACCTCATGCAGAAAATTCTATACAAAATGTCTTACAAAACGAACCTGGTGTCAATTATTTTTTACATAACTCGGTGTAGGTGAGACACCGATACCTGTCATTTGCCATCACCCGTCGGTCGTCGCGGCTTAGTCGCGCAGCTTCTTGAAAAACTCGACCAACAAGGCCTCGGAGCGAGCGGCGGAGACGCCGCCGATGACTTCGGGGCGATGATGGCAGGTGGGCTGATCGAACAGGCGGATACCATTTTCGACCGCACCCGCCTTGATGTCTTCGGCGGCGAAATAGACGCGGCGCAAGCGGGTGTGGGCAATGGCGCCCGCACACATGGCGCAGGGTTCGAGCGTAACATAGAGATCGCAACCATCGAGACGCCCGGTGCCGCGCGCCGCCAGCGCGGTGCGAATGGCAAGCATTTCGGCGTGTGCGGTGGGATCGCCAAGCGCCTGCATGCGATTGCGCTCGGCGGCGAGGATACGGTCGCCTTCCATGATGACCGCACCGATGGGCGCTTCGCCATTGGCGGCGGCTTCCTCCGCCAACCGCATTGCGAGATCCATTGGTTTTTGGTTTGCGTCGGTCACGGCGGGAATGGAGCGTAATCCAGAGGGTCGATTTCAAGTTTGAGGGCTTCGAGCTGGTCGCGCGTCCAGCCCGGCGGCTGAGTCACTTCGTACCAAGCATCGATATAGTCGCGCGGCGAATAGACATGTCCATAACCCACGGGGGCACGCTGCGACAGTGCCGTATCCAGCGCTAGTTGCAGGAAAGTGACCAGTGGATACCAGTTGAGAGCCGGAGACACATCGTGGCCGCGCGGCTCGTCGAACCATTCGGGGCGCTGCCAATCTGCGTTGAACGAAAAGAACACGATTGGATCGCTTGCATATTGCAGGAAAACGATCCGCATTGGGCCCCATGGTGTTTCATCCCATCCTTGGGCGCCAGACTGGTTCATGAAGCGGATAGAGGAGGAATTGCCGAAGCGCGGCAGCCAATAGGGCGTATCGGGATTCCTGCCTTCGGTCAGGCGGGCCCAGAGAACACTGGAAAAAGGCGGACCGACCCAGAGCGCACCATCGAATGGATCCCCCAGCACGTCATAGACGGTGGTTGAATTCTGTGACGCGAGCGCACCGAGGCTAAGACCGTAGAGATAGAGGCGAGGCCGGGTTTCGCGTGGCAGACTTGTCCAGTAGGCATAGATTTTGTCGAACAAAGCCTGCGCGGTTTCCGAGCCATAGGTTGGCTCGACCAGCAAGGAAAGCGCGCTGGTGAGATAAGAATATTGTATGGCGACACTGGCCACATCGCCGCCGTGCAGGATTTCCAGCATATCGATACCGGCGCGATCCACCCAGCCGGTGCCGACCGGCATGGCGAGCACAAGCACCGAGCGATCAAAGGCGTTGATGCGCAGCAATTCGTCCAGCGCCAATTGGGCGCGCGCTTCCACCGAAGGGGCAGAGCGCAGCCCGACATAGGTGCGCAATGGGTCCATTGCCGGACGACCTGTGAGCGCTGTGATGTCGGCGGCTTTGGGGCCGGACTGAACATAAATCCGCGAGTCCTTGCCGATGGTTTCCCACTCGATCAGCGATTGCGCGCTGCCTGTATTCAGCGGATCAGTGGGCGGTGCCCCATCAGTGGATACCAACTCATCGAGCCGCTGGTAGAACCCATCTGCCACACGCAGGGCATTGCGCCAAAAGAGATTGTTGACCAAGAGGGTCACCACCAATGCGACAAGCACAGTGGCCAGAACCAGAGCGGCGCGCCTTGGCAGATGGGGGACCAGCCATGACCAGACCAGCCGGACCAGTGCTACCAGGATGGCACCCAGCACCATAAGCCCGGCGGCAATGGGCAAAGCGACGGCGGCGATAATGAGTGGCTGTGACTGAGCGACCGGCTGCATATGCATGACGGCACGCACTGAATTCTGCCAGGAATTGGCATAGGACAGCGCCAGCAGCAGCAGACCCAGGCCGATCAGCGCCACGGCCATGCCCATTACCCGTGTCACACGTCCCGGCGGCACGCGCAGGCCGAGATAATTCCAGAGCCAATGCGCCAGATTACCGATGCCATAGCCCACGGCAAAGCAGCAGCCCGACAGGACACCCTGCACGATCTCAGTCCGCGGCAGGAGCGAGGGCGTCAACGAGAGGGTGAAAAAGCCTGACCCCACCAGCAGGCCCGGCATGGAGAACAATGCGGCTAATCGATCCCAGAAGGTATTGATCCTTTGGAGCCAGCGTTTTTGCAGGGAGGGCTGTTGCACGGTCATTGCCTCAAGTGAACCCGCCACGGCGCGATGGTCAATCGGTTTGGGCACAAAGGTGCATTGCGGGTCGGCATGTGCGGTACCCTGCCCTATATTGAAGCTATTGGAGAATCGCCCTTGCCTATCCGCCAGCTTCCCGAAGACCTGATCAATCGCATTGCTGCTGGCGAGGTGGTGGAGCGCCCGGCCAGCGTGGTCAAGGAGCTGGTGGAAAATTCCATCGATGCAGGCGCGCGCCGCATTGTGGTCACCACGGCAAATGGTGGTATGGACCTGATCCGCATCACCGATGATGGCCACGGCATGGACCGGGACGACCTGTTGCTGTCGGTGGAACGGCACGCCACGTCAAAACTCTCCGCAGATGATCTCGATGACATCCGCACATTAGGCTTTCGCGGCGAGGCACTGGCTTCCATTGGCTCGGTGGCGCGGCTTTCGGTGGCCTCGCGTACGGCGGAGGCGGAGAGCGGGCTGGTCTTGGTGGTCGACAATGGCCGTCGCACCGGGCCAATGCCGCAGGCAATGAACCGGGGCACGATCATCGAGGTGCGCGATATTTTTGCGCAGGTCCCGGCCCGCCGAAAATTCCTCAAAGGCACACGCGCCGAGGGTACGGCGATCACCGATGTGGTCAAGCGGCTGGCCATGGCCAATCCCGAGATCCATTTCATCATCGAGGGCAGCGACCGGACCATGTCGAACTGGCCGGCGGTGACCGGCGAAGGCGCGTTGGCTGCGCGGCTGGGTCAGGTGATGGGCCCTGATTTTGTCGAGAATGCCGCCGTCCTGGCCAATGCGCGCCATGGCGTGGTGGTAGCGGGCATGGCGGGGCTACCGACCTACACGCGGGCCAATTCGCTGAGCCAATTCTACTTCGTCAATGGCCGCTCTGTGCGCGACAAAGTTCTTATAGGCGCGGTACGGGCGGCCTATGCCGATTATGTGTTCCGCGACCGGTTTCCGGTGGTGGCGCTCTATATCGCCATCGATCCGGCAGAGGTTGACGTCAATGTGCACCCGGCCAAGGCCGAATTGCGGTTTCAGGATCAGGGCGCTGTGCGCAGTGCGGTGATCCGCGCCATCGGCATGGCGCTGGCCGCGGCAGGATTCAAGGCTTCGACCAGCGTGGCGGACGATATTCTGGGCGCATTTACGGCGCCGGAAATAGAGGCGGCACCGGCTAATGCAGCAGCCGCGCCCATGCTGGAGCGTCCGGCGAGCTATAACTGGCAGAGCGAGCGTGCGCCGCTCAATCTGGATCGAGCGCCAAGCCAGTTTTCGGGCTTCACCGAGCCAAGCGGGCGGGTGGAAGCGGTCGAGGCCGTGCCGGAGATCGTGGATTATCCGTTGGGCACGGCGCGGGCGCAGATGTTCGACAACTATATCATAGCGCAGAACGATGCCGGGCTGTTGCTGGTGGATCAGCATGCCGCCCATGAGCGGCTGGTCTATGAGCGGTTCAAGGCGCAGATGGCGTCAGGGCCTGTGCCCAGCCAGGCGCAGCTTATTCCCGTCATCATTGAAATGCCGGATGAGGATTGTGCCCGGTTGGAAGAGGCGGCGCTGGAGCTGGAAAAATTCGGGCTTTATCTCGACCGCTTCGGGCCGCGCGCCATTGCCGTGCGCGAAACGCCGGCCATTCTCGGCAATACCGATATTTCCGGGCTGATCCGCGACCTAGCCGATGGGTTGGCGGAATGGGACAGCTCGGCGGCGTTGACCGACCGGATGGAAGCGGTGATCGCCCGCATGGCCTGCCATGGCTCGGTGCGCTCGGGGCGCCGCTTGCGCGTAGATGAAATGAACGCGCTGCTGCGCGACATGGAGGCCACGCCGCATTCCGGCCAATGCATCCATGGCCGTCCCACCTATGTTGAACTCAAGAAGGGCGATATCGAGCGCCTATTCGGCCGCAGCAGATAGGACCACTATGAAGCCCATTATCACCGCCCTCGCGCTTGCCGTCCTATGCATACCTGCAATGGCAGAGACCGTGCTGGACGAAGAGCGCGCCATGGAGGCTTTGGGCATGGGCGGCACAGGCCGGTTCATGATCAGCAACGTGACCAATGCATGCCCCTATATTGCGAAGATCATGTCCAAGGCCGATCCGGATGAGCGCATTCTGTTCATGACCGATGCAGAGACCAGCTTTGTCCAGCACGCCTCTTGCGATGGCGATTGCGACCTGTTGACCATCAATAACATTATGGCACCCTGTCAGGCTGAGACGGACGAGATCTGTGCGCCTTTCGCCGGCCTCACCGGCGGCGTGCTCTATGACATGAGCTTTGACCCCACCGGGGCCGAACTCAGCGATTGCGGGCTATGACACCATGACTTCAGGCATACACCACGTCACCCTCATTACCGGCAATGTGCAGGCCAATGTCGATTTTTATGCCGGTTTTCTGGGCCTGCGGCTGGTCAAGCGGACGGGCGGATATGAAGATGCGCGGCAATTGCATCTGTTCTACGGGGACTATGCGGCCTCTCCCGGATCGCTGGTGACTTTTCTCGTCTGGCAGGGCGGATCGGCTGGACAGGCGGGTGCGGGACAGGTGAGCGAACTGGCTTTGGCCATCGCGCCGGGCTCAATCGGCTATTGGCTGGAGCGGGCGCTGACGCATCAGGTCAAGATGGAGGGCACCGGTCAGGAATTTGGTGAGACGGTGTTGCGGCTGCGCGACCCGGACGGGGTGATGGTAAAACTCGTGAGTACGGATCTGCCGACGCTGGAGATGCCGGCTGGCGACATTCCAACAGAGCATCGGATCAGGCGCATTCGCGGCGTGACTCTACTGTCGGAAGTGCAGGAGGAAAGTGTCGATTTTCTTTCCCGCTATTTCGGCTTTTCCAAAGGGGCGATGGAGGGACCAATCCAGCGGATGGTTTCCGAGATTGGCGATGTGCTGGATGTGCGTGACGCATCGGGCTTCTGGCCGGGTGCGCCGGGGACGGGCACGGCGGACCATGTGGCGGTTCGCGCCGTAGATGCGGCAGCGGTCGAGGCCGTTGAAGCCGAACTGCGCAAGCGCAATTCGAGCCTGACCAATCTGCATGATCGCAATTACTTTACCTCGCTCTATGTGCGCGAGCCGGGCAATGTGCTGATCGAAATGGCCAGCGACGGACCGGGCTTTACGCTGGACGAGACGCAGGACGAGCTGGGCACAACTTTGTTCATGCCGCCGGACACGCCAGACCCCGAGGCGATGAAGGTTATGCTGCCGCAATTCGGCCTGCCGGGTGATGAACGCGTGGCCTATCGCGATCTGATTTATCAGCATCGCTTTTTCACGCCGGACCAGCCGGATGGAACCACACTAATCTTGATGCATGGCACGGGCGGGGACGAGACGGACCTGATGCCGGTGGCCCACAAAGCAGCGCCCAGTGCGACGCTGTTGGGGGTGCGTGGGCGCAGTACCGAGGACGGCACGCGGCGCTGGTTCCGGGCGCTTGGGCCGATGATTTTCGACCAGAAGGACATTCGTTTTGAATCCGGGGCGCTCGAGGCATTCTTCGAGGAAGCGCGAGGGGCCTATGGGCTCGACCCAGCGCGGACTGTGGCGCTGGGCTATTCCAACGGGGCAAACCTGCTGGGCGCGGCAATGCTGCTGCATCCGGGGCTGGTGCAGCGGGCGATCCTGCTGCGCCCAGTGATAGTGCTGGATGAAGCCCCAGACATGGACTTGAGCGAGGTTGAGGCGCTGGTCCTGTTGGGTGAGCGGGATGCTTATCGCGCCAAGGGCGAAAGGCTGGTCGACGTTCTGCGCGCAGCCGGCGCCAATGTGACCGTTCGCGTACTTGCCGGTGGGCATGAGCTGGGCGGGCACGATGCCCCCGCCATTGCTGAATGGCTCGCTCAGGCCGCCTTGCCGATATAGCGCGATTGCGGGCGGATCAGGCGGCCTTTGGCGACTTGTTCATGGGCATGGGCAATCCAGCCACCGACGCGGCCGGTGGCGAAGACGCCTGTGAAGGCATCGCGCGGGAAGCCGAGGGCTTCGAGCAGGAGTGCGGTGAAGAATTCCACATTGGTTTCGAGTTTGCGATTCGGCTTGGCGATGTGCAACAGGGACAGCGCCTCATGCTCAACGGCTTCAGCCAAAGCCAGCCGGTCAGCATTCATGCCGCCAGCGGCACCCAGATGCTGCAAGGCGGCTTTGAGGGCATCGGCGCGAGGGTCGCGGACGCGATAGATGCGGTGGCCGAAGCCCATGAGCCGCTCGCCCCGCGCCAGTTCGGCCGAGAGAAAGGGTTTTGCATTTTCGGGTGTGCCGACAGCGTCGAGCATGTCGAGCACTGGTCCGGGCGCGCCGCCATGGAGCGGGCCTTTGAGGGCACCGAGGGCCGCCAGCACGGCGGAGGTGTAACCGGCGCGGGTAGAGGCGACGACGCGGGCGGCGAAGGTCGACGCGTTGAGACCGTGATCGGATACGGTGACCAGATAGGTATCGAGCGCGTCCACAGCGGCGGCATGCGGCGCGGTGCCGGTCAGCATAGCGAGCATGTCGGCGGCGTGGCTGCGCTTTGGATCAGGCACGATGGTATCCTGCCCGGCTTTGCGGCGGATGAGAGCCGGCACGAAGACGGCGGGAGCGGCGGTCAGCAAGAGGGCAGTCGAGGGGTCTTCGCCATCCGGCAGGCGCGCCATCAGCGCCCGGAGGCCTTCGGTAATCGAGAGCGCCAGCAGATCGTCATCGAGATGGGCGATCTGCTCGAAGGCGCGGAGACGGGCTGCGCCGAGCTGCGTGCGAATGGCGTTCTCGTCCTCAACCAGCAGATCAGCATAAAGCAGGGCCAGCACGCCTTCATAGCTGACCTCGCCCGCCAGTTCATCGAGCCGGTGGCCACAGATGACCAGACGCCCATTGAGTCCATCGACTTCGGACAGGGTAGTTTCGGCGGCAATGACGTCATCGAGACCGGACATGTTGCTTCTCCTTGCTGTTTGGCCATAGATTGGATTTATCAAGATTGACGTCAATCTTGATGCAATTGATCAATGTGAGACGCAATGAGCTGGATGAGTGCGGAAGTGGCGCTGGCGCTGCTGGGGACCAAGCCGCAGACACTTTATGCCAATGTGAGCCGAGGGCGGATTGCGGCCAAGCCGGATCCGGACGATCCCCGGCGCAGCCTTTATCGGCAAGATGATGTCGAACGGCTGGCGGCGCGGCAGAGAGGACGGCGACCGGCGCGCACGGTCGCGGCGGAGAGCATTGCCTGGGGCGAACCGGTGTTGGAGACGGCGATTTCGACGGTGGCAGCAGGCCGGCTGCTGTATCGCGGGCAGGATGCGGTGGAATTGGCAGAGACCGCAACTCTGGGTGGCGTAGCGCGGTTACTCTGGAATACGGACAGGGATGTTGATTTCGCCGGTCGTGCGCGGGCGCTGGCACCAGGCATGGCTGCGGCCTATAGGGCGGTGGCGGAACTTGCGGCGACCGATATGCCTGCCGCTGGGCGCAGTCAAGCGATGCTGCTTGGCGATGGGGCGCGCACCGTATCGTTTCTGGCCGGGGCGCTGGCGGCACCGGGCACAAGTCCCGTACATCAGCGGCTGGCACAGCAATGGGGGCGGACTGAGGCGGCGGAGGCTATCCGGGCCGCGCTGGTGCTGCTAGCCGAGCATGAACTGAACGCGTCGACGTTTGCCGCACGCGTCACGGCATCAACAGGTGCTCCGCTTTCGGCTGCGGTGCTAGCAGGGCTGGCCGCATTGTCGGGGCCATTGCACGGCAATGCCAGTCAGAGCATGGCCGGGCTGCTAGCGATGGCGCGGCAAGACGGTGCTGAGACCGCTGTGGGTGAGCATCTGAGGGAGGGACGCGCCCTCCCCTGCTTCGGCCACCGGCTCTATGCGGATGGAGATGTGCGGGCGGCCGCGCTGATGCGGTATTTCCCTGTGCCACCGATCTTTGCAGAGCTTGCAGCAGCGGGAACGGCGCTCAGCGGAGAAATGCCCAATATCGACTTTGCTTTGGCGGCCATGACGGCGGCGTTCGACCTGCCAGACGATGCGCCGCTGCAAATCTTCGCGCTGGCACGGAGCGTCGGCTGGATCGCACATGCACTGGAGCAGATCGAGACGGGCGCGCTGATCAGGCCGCGCGCCCGCTATATCGGCGACTAATTACTGCGCGCGATAGGCTTGGATGGCGTCGGTGACCATCTGCTGGGCTTCGTTAACGCCACTGAAACCGTTGAGTTCGACGACCTTGCGACCTTCGGGAAGCTGCTTGTAAACGCGGAAGAAGGCTTCGACGCGCTCGCGCTCGATGGCAGGCAGGTCTTCGATATTTCGTATGTCGTCATAGGTCGGGTCGATGTCGGAGGCGGGAACGGCGATGATCTTGCTGTCTTCCTCGCCGCCATCGATCATGTGCAGCACGCCAATTGCGCGCACCTTGATGAAGGCACCTGGAACGATGGGTTCGCGCGTGAAAACCAGCGCATCGAGCGGGTCGCCGTCGCCAGCCAGCGAGGATGGGATCGAGCCGTAATTGGCAGGATAGACAACCGGCATGGACTGGTAACGGTCAACAATGACGTGGCCGTTATCGGCGTCGATTTCGTACTTTGTGAAGCTGCCGGCAGGGATTTCGACCACAGTGAAAAACTCGGTCGTATCTTCCGGCTGCGGGAAGGCGAACGGGTTGACGTATTCGGCGTGGGCGGCAGCGGTCAGCGCAAGAACCGCAGTGGCGGCCAGCAGGAAGGACTTCATCGTGGCATCTCCGGATAGGCTTGGAACGGGTCCGCACCTATCCGGGTCAGATGACAAAGGCGTGTCAGCCGAAAACGCTGGCACCCTTATCCGCAACGCCCACAAGGCTGCGGAAGCCAGCGAAGAGTTCGCGACCCATGCCGAAATGCTGACTGCGCAGATCTTCGGTGGCTGGCGTGCGGGAGAAAAATTCCTTTTCGTCGCCGAGTAACGTTAGCGTGCCTTCATTGGCGTCGAGGCGGATCATGTCGCCGTCGCGTATCTTGGAGATCGGGCCGCCGTCGACCGCTTCGGGCGTCATGTGGATGGCGGCGGGCACCTTGCCCGATGCGCCGGACATGCGGCCATCGGTCAGCAGAGCGACTTTTAGGCCGCGGGCCTGCAACACGCTGAGCGGCGGGGTTAGGTTGTGCAATTCGGGCATGCCGAGGGCCTTGGGGCCAGCAAAGCGCACCACAGCGATCATATCGCTATTGAGTTCGCCCGCCTTGAAGGCAGCCTGCAGGCCGGCCTGGCTGTGGAAGACGCGGGCCGGCGCTTCGATGACACGGTGTTCGTCCTTGACGGCGGAGACTTTGATGACCGAGCGGCCGAGATTACCGCTGAGAAGCTTGAGGCCACCGGTCGCTGCGAAGGGTTCTCTCGCGCTGGTGAGCACTTTGGGCAGCGCACTTTGCTCGGGCGAGGGCTCGAAGGTGAGCTGGTCTTCAACCAGCTTGGCTTCGACCGTGTAGTTGGACAGGCCAGAGCCCCACACGGTCTTGACGTCTTCATGCAGGTGACCGCTTTCGAGCAATTCCTTGATGAGAAAACCCATGCCGCCTGCAGCGTGGAAATGGTTCACGTCGGCGACGCCATTGGGGTAGACGCGGGCGAGGAGCGGTGTTGCGTCCGACAGGTCGCTCATATCATCCCAGGTGATCTGGATACCGGCGGCGGCGGCCATCGCAATCAGGTGCATGGTGTGGTTGGTGGACCCGCCTGTGGCGTGGAGCCCTACAAGGCCGTTGACGAAGGCTTTTTCGTCCATGATGTGGCCGATGGGCGTGTAGTTATTGCCTTCCTTGGACAAGGAAAGCGCACGCTTGGCGGCTTCGCGCGTCAGAGCATCGCGCAGGGGCGTACCGGGATTAACGAAGCTGGCACCGGGCAGGTGCAGGCCCATGATTTCCATGAGCATCTGATTGGAATTGGCGGTGCCATAGAAGGTGCAAGTGCCGGGGGAATGGTAGGACTTGCTCTCGGCTTCGAGCAATTCGGCACGACCGACCTTGCCTTCGGCGTAGAGCTGGCGGACCTTAGATTTTTCGTCGTTGGGAATGCCCGAGGGCATGGGGCCAGCGGGCACGAAGACGGCAGGCAGATGGCCGAATGCGAGAGCGCCAATGACGAGGCCAGGCACGATCTTGTCGCAGATGCCGAGATAGACGGCGGCGTCGAACATGTTGTGGCTGAGCGACACGGCGGTGGCCATGGCGATCAGGTCGCGGGAGAACAGGCTGAGGTCCATGCCCGGCTGGCCCTGCGTGACGCCATCGCACATGGCGGGAACGCCACCAGCCACCTGTGCCGTGGCACCGATCTCGCGGACCGCTTCCTTGATGATATCAGGATAGAATTGGTAGGGCTGATGGGCGCTCAGCATATCGTTGTAAGAGGTGACGATACCGAGATTGAGCGTCTTGTTGCCAGCCAGTGCCGCCTTTTCGGAAGGCGAGCAGGCCGCAAAGCCGTGAGCGAGATTACCGCAGGACAGTGCTCCGCGATAAACGCCCTGCTCTTTTGCCGCGTCGAGGCGGTTGAGATAGTCGCTGCGGGTATCGCGGCTGCGCGCGGCAATGCGATCGGTCACGTCCTGAATGGCCTGACGGACAGTCATATTCTCGGCTCCATAGCTCGCAAGGGCGCGCCAAAGGAGGGGCCGCTGGCGCGGATTAGCCTTGCATTACAAACTGAACGTCCATCGCGGCCAGAGCGGTCAATTGGGGACCGCCCCAGGAGCTTTACGGCGCCCAGTAAACTGAAATCGGCGCGCCAGAGCGCAGCACGGCCCGGATCGGCATATCCTCGACGGGACCATCGCCAAGCGCGGCATCGAGCACTTTGGCCTTTTCGTCGCCTTCGATGTGCAGGTAGAGCCCATCGGTCTTGAGCAGGCGTGGCAGCGTGAAGGTCATGCGCGGCTCGCCGGCGCCGGGAGCGCGGATGGCGAGCGTGGGGCCCTGCGCCGTCAGCGCTTCGGACAGCGTATCGCCGCCGGGGAAGAACGAGGCGGTGTGACCATCATTGCCCATGCCAAGAATGACGGCAGCGAACTGGTCTGGCAGTTCAGCCATCAGGGCATTGGTCTTGGCGATCTGCGTGGCGTCCGGTTCAGCGCCGCCAGAGTAGAGCGGGAAAAAGCGCACAGAGGCAGCCGGCCCTTGCAGCATCTTCTCATTGACGAGACCGGCATTGGAGCGCTCGCTGGTTTCATCGACCCAGCGCTCGTCCACCAGAGTCACGATCACCTTTTCCCAGTCGATGTCCTTGGTCTTGCCAAGGGCCTGAAAGAACCGGCCGGGGGTGGAGCCGCCGCTGACGGCGACCGCAGCCACACCATGTTCGGCAATGGCAGCGCGAATACGATCGGCAACCGACTCGGCCAATTCCTTGGCAAGCGTGGGCCTGTCAGCAAAGGTGCGGCGGTCAATGGTCATGTCAGTTCGTCCCTTCGTACCATGTACGGCCATCGCGCTCGATCAGCGCCACGGCGCCACTTGGGCCCCACGTCCCCGCAGTATAGGTCTGCGGCGGTTCGCTGGCACGGTTCCAGGCTTCGCGGATCGGATCGACCCACATCCACGCTGCTTCAAGCTCGTCTCGGCGCATGAAGAGGGTCTGGGAGCCGCGAATAACGTCCATGAGCAGGCGCTCATAGGCTTCCGGGGTACGCTCGGAGAACGTTTCGGCGAAGGAGAGGTTCAACGGCACTTCGCGCAGACGCATGCCGCCCGGGCCGGGGTCCTTGATCATCATCATCAGCTTGACGCCCTCGTCGGGCTGCAGACGAATAATGAGCTTGTTCGGCTTAGGCGCGCCCTCGGCATGATCGAAGATCGAATGCGGAATGGGCTTGAACTGAATGCAGATTTCCGAGACGCGCTCGGCCATACGCTTACCGGTGCGCAGATAGAACGGCACGCCGGCCCAGCGCCAGTTATCGATATGGGCCTTGAGCGCCACGAAGGTCTCGGTGCGGCTGCCCTTCTTTTCATCGGGCAGCTCGTCCTGGTAGGAGGCGACCGAGGCGGTTTCCGATTTCACACCGCGATATTGGCCGCGCACGGTTTCCTTGGCGACTTCGCCATTGGTGATGGGGCGCAGGGCGCGCAGCACCTTAAGCTTCTCGTCGCGCAAGGCATTGGCGTCGTCGCTGGCTGGCGGTTCCATGGCCACAAGGCAGAGCAGCTGCAACATGTGGTTCTGGATCATGTCACGCAGCGCGCCGGACTCGTCGTAATAGCCGCGCGTGCCAGCGCCGACGCTTTCGGCAACAGTCAACTGCACATGGTCGATATGGGCCGAGTTCCAGACGGGCTCAAACAGCGTGTTGGCAAAGCGCAGGGCCAACAAGTTTTGCACCGTCTCTTTGCCGAGATAGTGGTCGATGCGATAAACCTGATCTTCCTTGAAGATCTTGGCGACGCCGTCGTTAATCTCCTGACTGGACGCCAAATCGTGGCCCAGCGGCTTTTCGATGACGACCCGCGCATCGCGGCGATAGAGCTTCTTGGCGTGGAGATATTCGGCGATAGGCTCGAACAGGTCGGGGGCCACAGCGAGATAGAAGGCGCGGACGACCTTGGGATCGTTGCGCAGAGCCTTGCCAAGATCGCCGGATTCATCCGGCTTGCTCGCATCCACAGGCACATAGGTGCAGATGGACACAAATTTTTCGATGGCTTCAGCGTCCTGATAGTCCTTCTCAACGAAGGTTTCGAGCGCTTCACGAACCAGCTTCTGGAATTCGGCTTCGCTCAGCTTGGAGCGCGACGCGCCAATGATCCGGCTCTGCTCATCGAACTGGCCATCGAGAAAGCGATGATAGAGCGCTGGCACGAGCTTGCGCTTGGTCAGATCGCCAGTGGCACCAAAGACCACATAATCGAAGGGCTGAACGGGAATGATGCGGCTGGACACGTGAGCAGTCCTTCAGTTCGAGGCGAAATTCTGCCGGGCGAGAATAACCGCGCCATGCAGGGGTTCGTATTTGGGCAGGGCAACAAAATCGCCGTAGCGTTGCTGCATATTGGGGAACAGCCGCTGGCCGAGGCCGCCGACGATAGCCATTACCGATGCATTATGGCTTTTGAACCAATTAACATAGGTGTCAATGTAGCCAAACTGGATGGCCAGCATCTTGTCGGCAACCGGATCGCCCTTGTCCATATGGTCGAAAAGAACATGCATGAGCTTGCCATATTCGCCTGGCGCCCGGCCGATCAATGCCTGATCTTCAGCGCCATCATTGCCGGTGAGGCTCAGACCCAGATCGGTGGTGAAGGACCAGGTCATCGCTGCCTGATTTGAACCACCGAGCGCGGCGATCACAGCCTTGGTCAGCGGGGAGGCTTCGACGAGGCCATCTTCGGCTTCGACAGCATAACGCACCAGTTCGCGGGCGAGAATGGCGCCACTCATCTGGTCGCCGATATGAAAGCCCCAGCCACCGGCCTGATAACGCTTGCCACCAACGATGGACATGGCAGCAGAGCCGGTGCCGATGATGACGACGCCACCCTCTTCGCCGCCCAATGCACCGGCATGAGCGATATCGATATCGTCGTAAACCTTGACGCCCGCAAAGGGCCAATTGCGCGCTGCAAAAGCGGCGCGCGCAGAATCCATGCGACCGCCAGCCATGCCAAAGCAGGCATAGGTATTGGCGGTTTCAGCATAGTCGATCCCCGCGGCCTTGAAGACATCCCGTGCGCCGTCGCTGATCGCATTATAGGCGGGTTCGCCGCCATCGATCTGGAGATTGGAGCGGCCATTTTTCACTTCGGCCAGAGTTTCCAGATTTTCATTGGCGAGGCGCACGCGGCAATTGGTGCCACCACCATCAACGCCAAGGTAATATCGGGGCACGAACGGCTTCTCCGTGGATCGGGGAACTTGGCCAGAGCAAAACTCGACGGCCAGGTTCCAGATTAGGGGGTCAATTCGGCGCGGACCATAATGCGAAAGACGCTAAGACGAAAGTATCATATGACAGAAATCGTTCGGTTCATGCGCAGTTTTGGCATGGGATGCATGCATTGCCACAGAAGGCAGGGAACAGCTTGCGGCACAGGGCCGTTGGAGCGATTGTGACGGACAGTTTACCGGCTGCGGCGGGCCGGATCGAGGATTGATCATGACACGACATAGTCTGGTTCTGGGCGGTGCACGCTCGGGCAAAACATCCTTTGCCGAAAGGCTGGCCCTGCATTCTGGCGCAAAGCCTGCTTATCTGGCCACCGCCTCTGTGCTGGACAGCGAAATGCGCGACCGGGTTTCAAGCCATCAGGCGTCGCGTGGCGCGCGTTTCAGCACGGTGGAAGAGCCGATCGAGTTAACCCGCACGCTGGTCAGGATTGGCGCAACACATGACGTTATTTTGGTCGATTGTCTTACTCTGTGGATCACTAACCTATTGATGGCCAATGAGGATGTCGCAAGTGCCGTTGGCGAGTTAAGCGCGACACTGATGGAATTTCGACAAGCCAAAGTGATCCTAGTCTCCAACGAGGTTGGCCTTGGCATCGTGCCAGACAATGCCATGGCGCGCACATTCCGCGATCTAGCCGGGTCGGCGCATCAGCGGCTGGCCGAGATTTGCGACGATGTCTATTTCGTTGCCGCTGGTCTGCCGCTCACCATGAAGGGCGAGCAACCGCTTTCGTTCAGCTAAGCAGCAGCATGACGGCCAGAATGACGCTGACCCCGAGCAAGACGTCGAGGGTGCGGCGATACAGCAGCAAAGCCAGCATGATGTCGCTGGCCCCTAGCGTAGATTTGCCATTGCCGAAAGCTGGCAGATCGACAATCTCCCCATCGTAAGCGCGGGGGCCGCCAAGCTGGAAACCCAGCGCGCCGGCAAAAGCAGCCTCGGGCCAACCCGCATTGGGCGAATCGTGCTTCTTCGCGTCGCGCCGGGCAGTTTCCCATGCCTTTGAGGGGCTGGCACCGGGAACAAAGAAGCACGCGGCGGTGATAAACACTGTTGTAAGCCGCGCTGGAATCCAGTTCAGCAGATCGTCCAGCTTCGCGGCGGCCCAACCATAGTCGCGATAGCGATGGTTGAGGTGGCCGATCATGGAATCTGCGGTGTTGACGGCTTTGTAGAGTGCGATGCCCGGCAGGCCGAAAAGGACGAGAAAGAACCATGGGGCGACGACGCCGTCGGAGGTGCTTTCGGCCAGGGTTTCGACGGCGGCGCGGGCCACGCCAGTTTCATCGAGCGTCTCGGGATCACGCCCGACGATGTGGCTGACAGCCTCGCGGCCAGCGGTCAGCGAATGCCTAAGGGCTTCGGAAACGGCACGAACGGCACGGGCCAATTCCTTTTGCGCCAGAAAGGCAGTGGCGAGCAGCATCTCGATAATCCAGCCGAAGGGCAGCCAGGACAGAATGGTGCGAATGCCGACGGTGACTATCAGCACCGAGAGCAACAAAAGGCCGAGGGCAACAATTCCCGCCAGCTTGCGCTGCGAGTCGCTGCGCGCAGGCGTATTGAGGCGCGTTTCGCAGAAGCTGATGAGCTGGCCGAACCAGACGACGGGGTGGCCGATACTATCGGTCAGGCGCTGTGGGTAGCCAAAGCGGCGTTCGACGATGAGCGCCAGCGACGCAATCAACGAATACAAGGATCAAACCTCCACGGGGGCGGCGAGAGCGAGAAGCGCGTCAATATCGATGTGCTTTTCCAGATGACCGGCAAGATCGTCAAGCGCGGTCTCGATACCGTCCTCATAGGCCAGGTCCGGCGCGGCGGCATTGCCAAGAAATGCCCGGCGGAATCCATCAGCTGCGAAGAGTCCATGCAGATAGGTCCCCATGACGCGGCCATCGGCGCTGACCGCGCCCTCCGACTCGCCGCTCACCAAAGCAAAGGGGCGTGTGCGCGACGGGCCATCGGTGACACCCATATGCATGTGATAGCCACTCAGGGTTTCGCCACTGGTCACATGAGTAGCGGTTTCGAGACGCAGTTGCTTGGTGGGGGCAAGGGTGGTTTCAACATCGAGCAGGCCGAGACCTTGGCTGGTGCCCGGAGCGCCTTCCACGCCTTCGGGGTCGGCAACGGTGTGGCCCAGCATCTGATAGCCACCGCAAATACCCAGAACCACACCGCCAGCGCGATAATGGGCAGATATGTCTATATCCCAGCCATTAGTGCGCAGATCGGCAAGGTCGGCGCGGGTGGATTTGGAACCGGGCAAAAGGACCAGGTCAGCATGGCGAGGGATGGGTTCGCCGGGTTGGACCATGGTCAGCGTGACGCCGGGCTCGGCGCGGAGCGGGTCGAGATCGTCAAAATTGGCAATGCGCGGCAGGCGCGGCACGGCGATAAGGAATGCCCCCTGCCCTGCTGAATAGGCTTCCAGAGCCAGAGAGTCCTCAGCGGGGAGTTTGGCAGCGTCAGGGAAATACGGCACCGGCCCGAGACAGGGCAGGCCGGTTTGTGTTTCAAGAAAGCTCTTGCCGTTTTCGAAAAGGGCCGGATCGCCCAAGAATTTGTTGATGAGGCTGGCGCGGACAAGTTTTGCGTCATCGGGATCAATAACGGCCAGCGTGCCGACGATAGAGGCGATGACGCCGCCACGATGGATGTCGCCGATGAGGACGACTGGGACATTGGCGGCGCGGGCGAAGCCGAAATTGGCAATATCGCCCTGACGCAGATTGACCTCGGAAGCACTGCCTGCGCCCTCGACGATGATATAATCGGCGGTCTCGCCCATTTCACGGAAGGCGGCGAGCACTTCGGGCATGAGTTGGGCGCGGTCGGCCCAATATTGGCGAGCGGAAAGGCTGGTGCGGCGTTGACCGCGCACCACCACCTGCGAGCCGGTTTCGCCCTCAGGCTTGAGCAGAACCGGGTTCATGGCGGTTATGGGCTCACGACGGGAGGCGCGTGCCTGCAAGGCCTGGGCGCGGCCGATTTCGCCGCTGTCCTGCGTGACGGCGGCATTATTGCTCATGTTCTGCGGCTTGAATGGCGCGACGGAAAGCCCGCGATTGGCGAGAACACGGCATAGCCCTGCCACGATCAGCGATTTGCCGACATCGGAGCCTGTACCCATGAACATGATGGCTTTGGTCATGTGATCCCCCGCCATTCGAGCATAGCTCTCATGGCCTCCTTACCTCCAATCGCGCCACCGGCGCGTTTGGCCCTTCGGGACGGTGCGGAGCCCATGAACATGATGGCTTTAGTCATGCGGCACTTATGCCGCAGCAATGACATGAGCGTAAGACCCCATGACGCGGCCAAGGACGGCGCCCATGGATGGCTGGCGAATGCCCTCTGCATCGAGCGCTTCAAAGAGCGGCGGCAGACCGGAGCCCTTGGCCGAGGAATAATGAAATTCGTGGCCATTAAGCCCTTGCGGCCACGGTAGCGGGCTATCGTGAACAAGGCGGCGATAGCCGAGAACACGCTTTGGCCTATCGATGCGCGTGGTCATAGGCAACAGACTGGTCATGGCATGGCTTACGCCATCCTTGTCGATCAGTGCATCGCCAAGCGTCATGAAGCCCCCGCACTCGCCGTAGATCAGTGCATTACGGTCGCGGGCGGCACGGAGCCCATAGTGAAACTCGGTGGCGGCAGAAAGCGTCGCTCCATGCAGTTCGGGATAGCCGCCGGGCAGGAAAATCGCGTCTGCATCGCGGGGCGGGGCTTCGTTGGCGAGGGGTGAAAAGAAGCTGAGCGCAGCGCCGGCACTACGCCAGCCATCGAGAAGATGGGGATAGTGAAAAGCAAATGCAGCATCGCGAGCAATGGCGATACGCTGGCCAATAGGGGGCAAGGCAACGGGTAAAACGTGGCCAGAAACTAAAGGTTTGGCGACACTTTCCAGCGCTGCCAGATCGACAAAATCACCGATGGCCTCGGCTGCGACATCAATAAAATTCTCGAAGCCCGCAACTTCGCCGGGGAGAACAAGGCCCAGATGGCGCTCGGGAATGACCAAATCACTTCGTCGCGGTATCGCACCCAAAAGAGGGATGCCTGTGGACCGGATCGCGGTGGTCAGCATGCGTTCATGGCGGGCGGAGGCTACGCGGTTGAGAATGACACCACCGATCCCGACACCATCGCGCCAATGGGCGAACCCGGCGACCAGCGGGGCAACGGACTGGCTTTGTTTGTCGGCATCGACCACAAGGATGATCGGCAGGCCCAGATTTTCTGCCAGATCGGCAGTAGAGCCTTGACCATCAGCGGCAGCATCGAAGAGGCCCATGACGCCTTCGATCAATAGTAAATCGGCACCGGTGGCGTGCTGATCTGCCAGGGCACGGAGCTGGTTGGCGGACATTGCCCAGGGGTCCAGATTGATGGCGTCCCGGCCTGCGGCGTGGCTATGAAACACCGGATCGATGTAGTCAGGGCCTGTCTTTGCAGGCGCGACCACCCTGCCTCGACGACGCAAGGCAGAAAGGAGGCCAAGCGTTGTCAGCGTTTTCCCAGAACCGGAACGGGGCGCAGCGATAACCAGGCCTTTAGCCAAAGATATGCCTCCGCGCCTCATCCACATACCAATCGAGGGTCTGCCTATAGCGCGCCACCGGACCGAGCACCACGATGGCAGGCGTGGGCAGATCGACAAGATCGGCGGCGGTGCCAAGGGTGGTTTCAATCACGCGCTGCTCAGCGCTGGCGGCATGAGCGACGATTGTCAGCGCATCAGTGTCCGCCCGACCCGCTTCGCGCAGGCGCTGGGCGATGACAGGCAGGTGCTTGACCGCCATGAACATGACGATGACCGGCGCGGCGCGCGAGATTGCGTGCCAGTCAACCGAGGCGGGCACTGTTCCCTTCTCGTCGTGACCAGTGAGGAAAATGACCGAGTGGTTTGTGTCGCGATGGGTGATCGGCAAACCGGCATAGGCCAGACCGCCAAGACCCGAGGAAATGCCGGGCACAATGCGAAACGGTATATTGGCACGCGCCAGTTCGCCCGCTTCTTCTCCGCCCCGGCCAAACATGAAGGGATCGCCGCCTTTAAGACGCAGGACGCGTTTGCCTTCGCGCGCCAGCTCGATCAAGCGAATGGAAATATCAGCCTGCTTCGGCGATGGCTTGCCGCCGCGTTTTCCGGCGTGAATGCGCTCGATATGGGCCGGGGCTAGAGCAAGAATGGCGGGCGAGACCAGCGCATCGTGAACAATCAGGTCCGCCTGCCCCAAGGCATAGAAAGCCAACAGCGTGAGCAGTCCAGGCCCGCCGGGGCCTGCACCGACCAGCCATACAGAGCCCGGCTCGAATGGCGGAAAATCGGCTTCGACAAGCTGAGCGAAATGCGTACCGGTCAATATGCAGGTCCTTGCGCTTGAGCTGCGCCGGGCGCAAAGGCAGATTGGCGCATGTTCAACAATGGCGACACATGAAAATCCTGATCCTTGGCGGCACGGGCGAAGCCCGGCAATTGGCGCATAAACTGCATGCATGCGGCCACGAGGTCATAACGTCTTTGGCGGGGCGCACACAGGCGCCAATATTGCCTGATGGTCAGGTGCGTATCGGACATTTTGGCGGCGTGGCTGGCCTTGCCGATTATCTGCGCGACGAAGTGATCGAGCGAATTGTTGACGCTACACACCCCTATGCTGGCCAGATGTCGAATAACGCCGTTAGCGCCTCGCATGAAACCGGCATTCCGCTGATCCGCTATATACGACCGCAATGGTCGCCCCAGCCGGGGCAAGCCTGGGTCAATGTCAGGTCTGCGGAGGAAGCCGCAGACACGTTGCCCGAAGCGGCCCACGTGCTTTTGACCACAGGGCACGAGGGGCTCGATATTTACCGCGAGCGCACCGATTGTCGATTTTTGGTTCGCGTTATCGAAGCCCCGAGCCAGACCTTGCCTGCCAATATGGCGTTGATCCAGACCCGTCCACCTTATGGACTTGAGAGCGAAACCGCGCTGATGCGGGAGCATGGGATCACTCACCTTGTCAGCAAGAATTCTGGCGGCAGCCAGACCGAAGCCAAACTTGCAGCGGCGCATATGGAAGGCGTGCAGGTGATCATGATCGCACGCCCCATCTATGCCGAAGCACCAGAGCTGGACAGCATCGAGGCCATAGTGGCGGCACTGGACGTTGCCGGAATGTAGTCCATCATGACGCGGGCAATGGCACATGTCGCGTTCGCGCTGTGTCGCTTTTCAACGATCAGAGGCCCGAACACAGATGCCGCTGCCTCCGCGACCGATGATAATTCTATAAATTTGGCAACGCGTCCCGAAGGATTTGGCACCGGTCTTGCGAGTGTAGTTTTCGACACCGTGCGCAGCGGAATGTCGAGCAAGGCCGCCACCTGACACAGAGCGGGGTGTCCAGCCTTGGCGTCCCATGTAACCAGAGCAACCAGATCCCCACGCCTAAGGCTCGCCTCCCCCAAGGCAAGGTCCAGCAGCGCCAGAATTTCGTCCGGCGTCGTGTGCTGGCGCAGGCCGATGCCCGCAACAACTCCAGAACCCGCTAATGTCGCCTTGGCCACTGTGGTGCCGATGGAATCAGTCGTCATGTTTCGCCTCGAAAAACAACGAGGCAGGTTCGCTTCAAACCGGAGCAGCCCCAGACTTGGTCCCGCATTTGGTCGACCGCACCAGGCTCTGTTTCAGTTCCATCAAGGGAACGCTGCATTGCACGAATGTTCTAGGCAGGACAAAGCGTGTGGTCAATCAATGGGTTGACCACCATCACTGCAAGATCGGAATGCTTCTGAAAATCGTTTGCAAATACAACAACTTGCGGCAAGTCACTTGCTCGTCTATGGCGAACATTCAACGCGGCTCGGGGGCCTGTCATGGCAATCACCAACAAGACTTTGGCTATCGCTGCGACCAGCCTGCTTGTGGGGCTACTCGTTCTTGGTCTCAAAGGATTGGCCTGGTGGCTAACGGGTTCGGTGGCCCTTTATTCCGATATGCTGGAATCGACGGTCAACGTCGTGACCGCCATCGTAGCATTGATTGCCGTGCGGCTGGCGCAGCGCCCGGCTGATGCGGCCCTACCTTATGGCTATCACAAGGCCGAGTATTTCTCCGCCGTCGTCGTTGGCGTGATGATCATCGTTGCGGCAATCCTCATCCTGCGCGAGGCTTTTTACGGTTTTCTCGAACCGAGCATGCCCGATGCCCCGGTGCATGGTCTGGCCATCAGCGCCGCTGCAACGATCATCAATGTGGTCTGGGCGCAGGTACTGATCCGCCACGGGCGGCAGGCACGTTCACCGGCCATTGAGGCCGACGGCAAGCACCTGATGACAGACGTCGTCTCCACTATCGGCGTTCTGGTCGGGCTGGTTCTGGTTTACATGACAGGCATTGCCCAACTCGATTCCGTTCTGGCGGCCTTGGTCGCGCTCAATATTCTGTGGTCTGGCTGGGGCGTGATCCGCGAAAGTGTCGGCGGGCTCATGGACGTTGCCGTGCCTATAGAAACCGGAAAACTCATTCGCGAAGTCATTGCCAGCAATGCCGATGGCGCTATCGAAGCGCATGATGTGCGGACACGGCAGGCGGGCAAGCTGACCTTTATCGATTTTCATCTGGTCGTGCCGGGCGCGATGAGCGTGGATGCGGCGCACACGATCTGTGATCGCATCGAGGCCAAGCTCCGCGAGGCCGTTGAAGACGTTCAGATCACCATCCATGTCGAGCCCGAGGAAAAGGCCAAACATGCCGGTATCGTTGTGCTCTAAGAAATCCGACCCGCGAGCCGCCAGCAAGCATCTGATGGGGCTCGTCGGTCTGCTCATCCTGCTGGTCTCAGCCAGTCCCGCAATGGCGCAATATTGGACCCATTATGCCAATGCGCGGTTTGGCTATGAGATCGATATTCCGCCAGACTATGTGGGACAGGGCGAAAGCCAGAATGGCGATGGGCAGGTGTTTTTCCTGCCGGGCCGACTCCAGAGCCTGACGGTTTGGGGCGGCAATTTTTATGAGACGACAGATGGTCTTGAAGCAGAGGCAAAAAGTCAGTTCGATATCGACGTCCAAAGCGGCCTTTCCGTCAGCTATCAATCATCGACACCGCACTGGGCGGTGTGGTCTGGCACGATTGGTAAGCGGGTGATTTACCAGCGCATGATCCTGCTCTGCGACGGCGCGACTTATGCGGCGATGCGGTCCGAATATGAGCGCGATGACCTTAATGCCATGCATGAGATCATCGAGGGGTTGGTGCGCTCTTTCAAGGAAACTGGTTGCTAGAATTCGATACCCTTCTGCGCCTTAACTCCCGCACGGAAGTGATGTTTGATCTCAGTCATCTCGGTTACAAGATCAGCGATTTCAATGAGTTCGTCCTTGGCATTGCGACCTGTGACGATTACATGCTTGGCTTCCGGCTTGTCCTTGAGGAAGGCGGCAACCTCTTCGATGGGCAGGTAATCGTAGCGCAGGCAGATGTTCAACTCGTCGAGTAAAACCATGTCGTAACTCGGGTCGGCAATGAGCGCTTTGGCCTGTTCCCAGGCCTTGGCGGCAGCGGCCAGATCGCGCTGGCGGTCAGCCACGTCCCAGGTAAAGCCTTCGCCCATGGCGTTGATCGTTACCTGATCGGGAAACAGATCAAGCACGTCGCGCTCACCGGTTTCCCAAGCGCCTTTTACGAACTGGACCACGCCAACACGCATACCATTGCCGATGGCGCGAAAGACCATGCCGAAAGCCGCGGTCGACTTGCCCTTGCCCTTGCCGGTATGGACGATGAGCAGCCCTTTTTCTTCCGTCTTGGTGGACAGAATTTTATCGCGTGCCGCCTTCTTCTTCTTCATCTTTTCAGCGTGATAGGCATCGCGCTCGGCTTCGCTCATCAGATCGGTTTTCTTGACGGGCTTTTCGGTCATGGACTTTCCTCAAGATAGGCGAAAACGGAATTTGAACGGGGCGACCATAAGCCTCTTTGTCGCGCCTCAAGGAATTTGGCGATCAGCTCATTATAGCCGAAGCGATTGGATTGCTTGAGAAATTCGCGCACCTCGTCATTCTCGACAAAAGCTTCGAAAGCGAGGTCGAAATGATGCGACTTGACGGCCCCGGTAGTGGCGGCGAAGGCGAACATGAAGTCAACCGTGGCAATAATCTCGAAGGCCCCGCGATAGCCGTGGCGCATGATGCCAGCGAGCCATTTTGGGTTCACCGCGCGAGAGCGCATCACGTGGCTAATCTCTTGTTCCAGCGTACGAATTTTTGGATTTTCGGAGCGGGAATGGTCGCTGTGATAGGTGGCTGGCTTATGGCCGCTGATGGTTTCGGCTGCGAGGGAGAGGCCGCCCTCGAACTGGTAGTAATTGTCAGAGTCTAGCAGGTCGTGTTCGCGGTTATCCTGATTGTGGATCACCGCATCAATCTGACCGAGCCGAGAACGGAAGCGGTCGTGGAGAGGCGTCCCGTGGACCTTGGCGCCATAGGCATATTGTCCCCAGATCAGGGCTTGATTGGCCAGATCGGCCTTTTCGGTCCACTTGCCATTGTCGATCAAGTGGCCGATGCCTGCTCCGTAAGTGCCTGGCTTTGAACCGAAAATCCGAGCACCCGCTTCAAGCGAGGCCTCGGATTCGCTCTTGCCGATGGCCATAAGGCCCAGCGCTTCGGTGCGCATCCGGGCAGCTATCGGGTTGTCGTCTTCTGGCTCATCCAGCGCGCCGATTGCCCTTATGGCGCGGTCGAGTAGCGCGATCTGCGCCGGGAAGGCATCGCGGAAAAAGCCTGAAATTCTAAGGGTTACGTCGACGCGGGGGCGGCCCAGCCTAGGTAGCGGGATAATCTCATAGCCGGAAACGCGGAGCGAGGCAGGGTCCCAAACCGGCTTCGCGCCGATCAGCGCCATGGCCTGAGCGATGTCGTCGCCGCCGGTGCGCATATTGGCAGTGCCCCAGACCGACAAGGCGACGGATTTCAGGTGGTGACCATAGTCCTGAAGATGGCGGAGAACGAGGCTTTCAGCTGATTTTCTGCCGAGTTCCCAAGCACTTGGTGTCGGCACTGCGCGGGCATCGACGGAGTAGAAATTGCGCCCGGTGGGCAAGACATCGAGACGCCCGCGTGAGGGGGCACCTGAGGGGCCAGGAGCGATAAATTTGCCGTCCAAGGCATTGAGGAAGGCCGCCATTTCGGCAGGGCCAGAGGCAGCCAAGCGCGGCTGGATCAGGGTTTTTACGGTGTGCAGAACTGCGGTGGTGGCGGGCCAGTTATGGGGGCACGCGCGCGTTCCCTCCACCAGTTCGGCGGCAATTGTCTCGATGTTAGCAACGAGGTCGCCGATACGGGAATTGGTTGGCAGACTGTTGACGTTGATATTCGCAATTTCCGCGAAAACGTCAGGGCCATGCCACGGATCGGCTAAAACAGCGGTTAAAGGATCGAAGCCGAGCTTCAGATCATCCGCAATCGCACGAATGAGCGAGTTATCCCCGGGGTCATCACCGCGTGGCACTCTGGCTAATGCGACGGCAAGATCTCGCTCCAATTCTCCCAACGGCGACGATCCGAAGATGTGCAGGCCATCGCGTATCTGTGCTTCCTTCAAGTCACACAGGAAGTTGTCAATCTTGATCAGGGCTTCGGTCTCATCCCCCGGCAGGCCAATGTCCTGATCAAGCCGACTATCGCGGGTGAAATCCAGAATACGGCGTTTGAGGTCTTTGAGCCGACGCCGGTCCATGCCCGAGGCGGCGTAATATTCATCGAGTAGGGCTTCGAGGTCTTTCAGCGGCCCATAGGTCTCGGCGCGGGTGAGCGGGGGAACCAGATGATCGATGATTACCGCGCCGGTGCGGCGCTTGGCCTGCGTACCCTCGCCCGGATCGTTGACGATAAACGGGTAAAGATGGGGAAGCTGGCCCCAGAGCGCGTCGGGATAGCAATCGGCATCGAGCGCGGCGGATTTGCCCGGCAGCCATTCGAGCGTGCCGTGCTTGCCATTGTGGACCATGGCATGGGCGCCGAAGTCATGACGCAGCCAGAGATAGGCGGCGACATAGGCGTGCGGCGGGACCAGATTGGGATCGTGGTAGTTTTCCGTTTCGTCCAGATGCCAGCCACGGGCGGGCTGAAGCAGGAGAGCGATATTGCCAAAACGATGAGCAGGGAGATGGAAGGCCCCGTCACGAACGAAGGGATCGGTCGATGGGTCGCCCCAGCGTGCGGTGACGGCAGCATGGGTTTCTTCGGGGAGAGCGGCGAAAAGGGTGGCGTAGCGGGACAGGGGGAGGATGGCGGACGAAGTGCCGCGCTGGGGGTGGGCGTTGGTGGGGCCGGAGGTGAGGAGGGTTACGAGGTCGGCGGAGGTGTGGGGGTAGGTTGCGGGCGCAGCACCCCCACCCCCTGCCCCTCCCCTCAAGGGGGAGGGGTGAGGATCGAGTTTGACGCCGGAGCGGCGTTCACCACCGGCATTAAGCCCCTCCCCCTTGAGGGGAGGGGTTGGGGTGGGGGTGCTGCGGTTTGAGAGCTGCTGGCCAATTAGAGACCATACGCCTTCGAGATTACCCATCTCGGCGTTTTGAATGCGCAGGACGTGGTATCCCACAGAACGCAGGAACGCATCGCGGTTGGCGTCGTAGGCTTGGGCCTGTTCGTTGCCATGCGTATCCCCATCCAGCTCTATGACCAGTTTGGCACTGTGTGAGGCGAAATCGGCGAAGTAGGGGCCGATGGGCACTTGGCGTCGAAAGTGAGCTTCCGGGAAAGCTTCACGAAGCAAGCGCCAGAGGATGCGCTCGGGTTGGGGCGGGTTTACGCGCATAGAGCGAGCGCGTTCGATGTTTTTGTTGGCGCGAGCAAGACGGGCGTTGGTGAAACCTGTGACGGGGCCCGACCAGCCGCGGGGCTTGCTTGATGGTTCAGAACCCCCACCCCCTGCCCCTCCCCTCAAGGGGGAGGGGTGCGGATCGAGTTCTTGGCTGGATTGAAGTCTGCCACCGGCCTGAAGTCCCTCCCCCTTGAGGGGAGGGGTTGGGGTGGGGGTTCGGGCGTCTGCATTTTGATCGGAAAGCCTATACCCGGCCTTTTCCAGTTCCGTCAGCATACGCGCTGTGCTTTCGGGGGCATCGTAGCCGACGCCGTTGGCGAGGCGACCGTCGCGGATGGGGTAGTTGGCGAGGATGATGGCTACCTTGCGCTCGGCGCGAGGGGTGTTGCGGAGACGGGTCCAGTTTTGGGCGAGGTCTACCGCGCGACGAACGCCATCGGGTTCGGGTTCATAGGCGGAAAGCGGGCATTGGGTGCGGGTGTGCCAGACCGCATCGGCCTTGTGGCCGACGAGAATGCCGCCGATGCGGCCATCGACTTCGGACATGACGAGATACATTGCCATGTCTTTGGAGGACAAGCCCTGTGGATCGGCCAGCCATTGGGCGCGGGAGCGGCCTGATTGAATGAGCTGAATGATCGGGGCGTCGGTGCCTGTGAAGGGATTGGACTTTTCGTCGAGATCAGCAACGCCGAGGGCGAAGGCGGTGAGGTTGAAAATGGCCGAGGGCGGGAAGGCGGCGAGCGCGTTCTGCACGAAACGGATGCAGGGGGCTTCCTTGAGGGAAGAGACCAGAAGCGGCACGGGGGCGAGGTTACGGGCTTCCAGCTCGGCAATGAGGGCTTCTAGCGTGGCGGTTCCGGCGCCTTCAAGGGCAGCGCGGTAGAAGAGGATGGGGATGTGGGGGCCACGGACAGAGTCATCGTGTACCCCCCCCTCCCCATCCCTCCCCGCGAGGGGGAGGGTGTCGGGCCTGTGTTTGTGGAGGGCATGCAGGCCGGCTTCATCGGTCATGCCGGTTTTGGGGTGCCAAAGGCCGAAGCGGGGGAAGGGGTGGGGAGTAAGGGCCGATAGTGCCGCGTTTGATTGCGTCGTCAGAACCCCCACCCCAACCCCTCCCCTCAAGGGGGAGGGGCTTTTGCCCGGTGCGAGTTTGGCCAGCGCAGCGAAAGCGCTGAGAATTGCATCCGCATTCTCTGGGCCGCCGGCGATGAAGAGGCGGTGGAGGGCGGTCCAGTCATCGGGGTGGATGGTGGAGCGCGACTGAAGGATGGGGTCGGGATTGGCGTCGCCGGGAAGGAGGACGAGCGGGATTTCTCGGTTTGTGCAGAGGGCGGTCAGTTCATCGACGCCATACTGAAAATAGGCTGCACCGCCTATGAGGCGGAGGACAACGAGGCGAGCATGGGCCGCCGTCTTTTCCAGCCACATATCGACGGAGAGATTATTGGACAGGCGCAGGATATTGGCGAGGCGGAGATCGTTCTCCCCTGCCCTGTCTGCCGCACCAGCCAGCATGGCCAGTTCGCTATCAGCAGAGGAGGCAAAGATATAGGCGCCGGGGGTCTGGTCGAGGTCGATAGCCTCGCCTTCCTGCTGGATGGCACCGGCCTGAGCGGAGAGCAGATGCATCAGCGATTGCCTCCCGGCAGAGCGGTGGCGCAGAGAGCAACAGAACCGCAAATTCCTGCGAGACCTGCAAAGAGCGGATTGGGCGGAATGAAGCTGAGGAAGATTAACATGAAGGGCCACACCAGCAGCGCACTGGTCACTGCGCCAATGAGGGCGGCAGCCAGGGCACGGCGGCGCAAGGACCAATCTGGCGGCACGAGGCGCCAGAGCACAGCGGCTGCGAGAGCGGGGAGAAAACCGGCCACATAGCCGAAGGACATGAACAGGCCGACCCCATAGGGCAGGTGCCGCATACTGTCGCCGCCCCAGAGCATGGCAGTCACCAACACGAGCGTCATAATCGCAGCCCCTACCAAAGGACCAAAGGCAATGATGATAAACGTGCGTGGGAGAGGCTGACGCTCGGTCTTCATGACAGAGCCTTACGATAGGGAAGCGCGAGTAATGGCAGGGCAACAGCACCCGCTATGGCCGCGAGCGGCATGAAAGACAGCTCAAGAACAAAACCACCGGCAAAAATCCAGATCGGCGGCAAAACGCCAAAAGCGCCGCATAGGGCACCAATAAGGATGCAAGCGAACAAACGCACCCAGAATGTTGTCAATCTTGGCGCCGCGAGCCAATAGACAAAGGCGGCCATACTCGACGGCAGGATGCCGAACATATAGCCGAAAATGAAGAGCATGGTGATCATGGCCCCGGACTCGGACGGGCCGCCAGCCGGTGGATCGATGATGTAGGGCAACAAAAAGACGGCCAGCGTCCCGACCAGTGGGCCTAAAAGCGCTATGGCGACGATGCGGCCCGTGCTGGGCCGCATCGGAGTGTCAGGCGTCATGCTCACGCCGCTGCTTTCTCCAGACTTTGCGTGATCGCGGCGCGGTCGAGCGGCTGCTCGCCGATAACGACGAGCGAGGTGACTTTCGCTTCGCCGGGCTTCCATGGACGGTCGAAATAGGCGGTCACCCGCGGTCCGACAGCCTGAATGGCGAGGCGAGCGGCGGCACCGGGGATTGCGGCAAAGCCTTTCAAACGTAGGACATCATGGGCCTTGATTGTGTCCTCAATGGTCGCCAGCAGATCGTCCTTGCCCTTGATGGTGTCCAGCGTCAGCGAGAAGCTGTCGAAATCGTCGTGCTCGTGGGTCTCGCCTCCATGTTCGAGCTCGTGATGGCTGGGGCGATTGGCGATGTCGTCTTCGGAAGACATGCCCATGCCAAGCAGGGCGGCGATGTCGACATGGCCGTTGGCGGCACGGACAATGCCGACGCCGGGGCGCAGTTCGGCGCGGATATTCTGTTCCACCTTTTCAAGCATGGCCGCATCGACCAGATCAGTCTTGTTGATGATGATCATGTCGGCGGCGGAAAGCTGATCCTCGAACAATTCGCCAAGAGGCGTTTCGTGGTCAAGCATTTCATCCTGACGGCGCTGGGCGTCGACAGCAGCTTCGTCGCTGGCGAAACGGCCTTCGGCGAGCGCGGCCGCATCGGCGACGGTGACGACGCCATCGATGGTGACCTGCGCCTTGATCTCCGGCCAGTTGAAGGCGCGGATCAGCGGCTGGGGCAAAGCGAGGCCCGAAGTTTCGATGACGATGTGATCGAACTTTTCGTCGCGGGCGAGCAGGGCCTGCATGGTGGGGATGAATTCATCGGCCACGGTGCAGCAGATGCAGCCGTTTGAAAGCTCGACCATATCCTCTTCGCGGCAGGTTTCGTCGCCACAACCGGCGAGAATGTCCTTGTCGACGCCCAGATCACCAAACTCGTTGATGATCAGCGCGATGCGCTTGCCCTTTGGAGCGTGCGCCAACATGTGGCGCACGAGGGTGGTCTTGCCGGCACCAAGAAAGCCAGTGATGACCGTTGTGGGGATTTTGGTGGTCACGCTTTGACTCCATTGGGGACGGCGGCAGGACGGCTCGCCAGATAATCGTTGAACCGGCCGAAAACGAGGCCGAGCACGACCCAGAAAATGGCGCTGTTGTAGAGAACGACCGAGACGAATTCGGCGGTGAGGCGCGGCGGCACTTCAGATGGATCGGTGGGCGCGGCGGGGGCGGCGATGAGCTGGGGCAGCAGCACCAGCGCAACAGCGACCGCCAATGCCCATGGGGCGCGGATTTTGGCGACGAGAATGAAGGCTGCGCCAGTGGAAGCGGCTGCGCCGAACCACCAGATCTGGCGGGCCAGCGTATCGGCAACCGGCATGCCGGGCATGCCCGGAGGGAGACCGAGGGCGGGCGCAAGCGAGAAGGCGGCAAAGCCAGCAACACCCCAATAAAGGCCATTGGCGAAAGTGATCGGAAGGTTGAACAGGACCGACACCGCGCCGATGATCAGTGCATAGCCAGCGGCCATCAGCAGGTTGGAGAACACGGTATAGGCCGTGCGCTCGAAACCGTCCTGCGGGGCCCATTCGTCGTCGCCATCAGCGTGGGCTTCGGTGGCGACGGCGGTATCGGCGGGGGTGGTTTCGGCGGCGTGGTCATGCGCCTCTTCCTCGCCACCTTCATAGGCTTCGGCGGCAAAGATCAGCGGGGTGACGCGCCAGGCCTGAAAGGCGGATGTGGCAAGGCCAGCACAAAGGGCTGCGACCAGCGCAGCAAGAAACAGATTACGGAACATTTTTATGACTCTTGTCCTCAGCAGTCCGACGGATCAGCGCCGGAACGAGCTGCCTTAATGGCAGGGAAAACCCATCGCGTGACGCGTGTCATGCGCACCGTTATGCAGGCGGAAATCACCGGCAAAGCCGGTGCCCACGAGCAGGGTGAGGCCCAAAAACAGGGCCAGCACACCGGCAATGAGCCGCTGGGACAGGGAAAGAGACGATAGGCCGGTGGAAACGGCGGAAGTATTCATGTGGCACCCTCCGTGCACGGAATAAATGGGCTGCACGCCCGGTTTGGCGAGGGCGCGACGGCCCAAGGTGAAGGCAGGTCTCCTGGCTCGCGGTGAATGCAGCGCCCTCGCCTTCCCGCACCCCAAGGGGTGCAGTGGCCATTGAGAGCGCCCACCGCTTACAGTTGCGGGGGCAGCCACGGATTTGCGCCCTGATGGGTACGTCGCACCGTGTTCCCTTTTGATCCCCTTGCCACGTCGGGCGCGGGGAACCATCACGTATCCAGCATTACGCCTTTGAGCGGCCTGGGGTCAATATTCTGGCTTGGGGAGATCGTCGGGCCAAGCATAGCCGATTGAGAGCACCTGAACGCGCGTATCAAGTGTTTCGAGGAGCGGCTCATTGGACGGCACCTGCACTTCGCCGAGCACCGGGGTGATATCGAGCTTGGGGGAATACTCGTCCTTGGGCGAAAACCGGATTGAGAGATAGCAGCCGCCGTCCAACTCTCCGGCCAGCGTGCCCTCTTCGATATTGGCGTAGCCGCCGTAGTCCCACCAGAAACCGCCGACATTGAAGGGCGAGCCATTGAGCGCTTCGACCTCTGCGACGCTCATGCCGATGCGCACGCCGCCGGGTGCGGTCTGGCTGGGGGAGAGGCGGACATCAGCGAGAAAGGTCAGGTTCTCTTCATCGAACCAGAAAAATTCCATGACCTTGTTGTCGTCGTCACCAAAGACAGTCGTGGCGATCAGTTCGGAGCCTTCCGGGCCATAGACCAGCCCGGTAACGACATTGGCTGCACCAAAGGTTTCTTTGACAAGCGCTTCGGAACTGTCCGGGCCAAACACGCCAGCGCAGACGATGGGATCGGACTTGATCTTTTCCTTGGCGGCAAGGGGCGTGGTGGCGAGCAACGCGGCGGCAATAGCGGCAAGCGGCAGGCGGGCAAGCATTTTTGAAGGTCTCCTCGGGGTGAGCACATTTTGTCCGAAGCCGGGTCGCCCCGCAATTGGCGACTCATAGTATGAACAGTGCCTGAAGGAGCAAGTTTGCCATGAAGCCCATCAAGTTCGACCGCGATGAAACAAAGGCCATTGTCGGCGAAATTCAGGACTATTTCCGCGAGGAACTGGACCAGTCCATCGGCGCCATTCCGGCGGAAATGCTGATGCAGTTTTTCGCAGATAAGATGGGCGCCTATTACTACAATCGCGGGATTTATGACGCGCAAGCCCTGATCCGGAAACAGATCGAGACGCTTTCCGACGAGATATTTGCGCTGGAGCAACCCACCAAGCATTTGCGCTGAACGGGACGATTGACCGGACGGCAGGAAAGGATACTGAAATAGTCACCTTAAAGGGCGTTCCATGCTGTATCCCTATGCACTCATCATCCACCTGCTCTGTGCCATCGGCTTCATCGGGGTCGTCTTTTTCGAGGTCTTCATTCTGGAGGGCATGCGCCCATATCTGGGCCATGCCGTCATGGAGGCGGTGGAAGAGGGGCTCGTGCGACGAGCCCGGCAGATCATGCCCTATGTGGTGGGGATGTTGTTCCTCAGCGGCGGCTATCTCGGCTATGAGCAGTTATCGGCCTCAGGGCTGAGCTGGAACAATTCGTTTTCGATATTGCTCTCGATAAAGATTGTGCTGGCGCTCAGTGTGCTGGTGCATTTCATTTCGGCAATGCGTGCAGCCAGCACTGGCTGCATGAGTTCAGACCGGTTTCGCAAGACCCATATCAGCGTCTTCATCCATATGGTTCTTATCGTGATCCTGGCAAAATCAATGTTCTATTTCGGCTGGTGAGACCGGCGCAGATTCATGCTTTTCCGCCGTCAGGGCAGTGATATTAGAGGCGATCCGGAATCATCCGGCCTCTCAGGAGGAAGCCTTGGGCTTCAACGTCCCCACCCTCGCCCCGATCGGGCTGCTGGTCGCGTCCAACGTCTTCATGACCTTTGCCTGGTACTGGCATCTCAAATTCCATAGCGCGGCGCTGTGGATGGTGGTGCTGATCAGCTGGGGCATCGCCTTTTTTGAGTATTGGCTGGCCATTCCCGCCAATCGCATCGGCTATCAGGTCTATTCGGCGGCGGAGCTGAAGACGATCCAGGAGGTAATCTCGCTCACGGCCTTTGCGATCTTTGCCGTGTTCTATCTGGGCGAGAAGCTGACCTGGAACCATGGCATCGGCTTTGCCTTTATCGGGCTCGGCGCGTTTTTTATTTTCAAGGGGCCGTTGAAGTAGTGGGCGAAGACGTTGTGCGTCTGCGGTCATGCAGGCACGGCCAACCCGCCCGGACCGGCACCTCCCCGCCAGGGGGAGGGTGCCGCATCGTGGCGGAGGGGAGGCCAGCGCCCTAGTGCACGCTGCCGGTGCCACCGACGGCAACGATGTTGAAGGGGAGGCCTTCTACATCAAGATCGCGGGTGACCTCGAAGCTGATAGCGTCCACCAGATGCACCTTGCCCTGGTTCGGGTCGGTTACCGCAAGGACGTCACCGGCAACAGCGAGGCGTGGGCGCGGCAGGCTCCATTCGCCATCCATGGAATAGGGCTCGGTGACCTGAACCGATTGGATGATCTCTCCCTTGACCACGTCGAGCTGACGAAGCTGGCCATCTTCAGTGAAGATATAGGCGAAGCGCGGGCGGATATTGTCGGCGACGAAATGGACGCGGCGGGTGGGCAGTTCGACGAGGCGGTAGGGTGCGGCCTCGGTGGGATCAATGATTACCACTTTGTCGGCACCGTAATTCCCGAGGAAATATTGCAGCCCAGTGCCGCCGACAAAGGTAGTGGACTTGCCTGCTGGCAGACCATCATAGCCCAGCTTTTGCACCGCTGGCTCGCCGGAGCCTGAAACAATCAGGACGCCATCACCACAGCCGATAATCAGTAGATTGCCGGATGCAGCCTCGCCATGCAGGTCCGGGCAGGCATGGGTGTCACCCACCACTTTGCCCTCTGCATCCACAACATTGAGACCGATGCGGGGTTTCTTTTCATCTTCGGCATTGGCGAAAGAGACGAGCGTATAGTCGCCCCACGGCACAGCGACGCCGTGGTGTGCGGTTCCACTGTCGATTTCTGTCGCTTCAACCGTGCCATCATCGATCCAGGCATGGGTATCGATAAGGCTCACTCTGCCCGAGCCATCGAAGAACAGCGCGGCCTTGGCGCCATGCTCGACGAAATGGGCAGGCTTGTCGCCGGTGATGACGGAATCGATCAGTTCCGGGGCCTTGATCTCGATATCGCCGTGGTCGCCATGATCTTCAAAGGCAATGCCGGTGCGGATGGCGGAAACCTGATTGGCTGCCCCTTGCACGGCGATGACCACCTCTCCAGCATGGGCGGTAGAGAGGCTCGCGGGACCGGCCAGCGGGAAAGTCGCGAGTTCTGCGCCGGTTTCGAGATCGAGTGCGGTGACCTTAGCCTTAGTGTGATCGGAGATGAAGAAGCGCCATGCGGTCGCTTCTGCAGCGAGCGCTGGGGTGATGAGGGCGGAAGTCAGTAGAAGAGAGGTGAGAACTTTATGCATTCATCTGTCCGGTATGTTAGAACATTATGATTAAGGTTAAATGGGGCATGTTGGAGCGGCGCGCTTTTGAGGGAGCGCGGTGAAGGAAGGGAGCCACAGGCCCGGCATCTCCGTGTTGACGGGGGGGGATGGGAGGGGTGCGGGAGCCTCGATATTGTGACTCGCCCCCCACCCTCCCCGCGAGGGGGAGGCTGTGCGCCGCGCTTGTGGAGGTTCAGCGATCAGTATGCGGGGATCGCTTTACCCCAGACACTCCAACAAGCCATTGGCGAGGCCGCGGAGGAGGTTGGGGTAGAGGTCGACGCCTTCGGTGAGCGATGCGCCTTCGGGATCGAGCACGCCTGCCTTGGCGTCAGTGCCTTCAACGACGGTGCGAACGATGGCGGGCTCAAAATTGGGCTCGGCGAAGACGCACGTTGCGCCCAGCTCCTTGACCTTGGCGCGCAGCTCATCGATGCGGGCAGCTCCGGGCATGACTTCGGGCGAGACTGTAACGGTGCCTGCAACCTCAAGGCCAAAACGGGCCTCAAAATATTGGTACGCATCGTGGAAGACAATGAAGGGCCTGCCCTCGACGGGGGTGAGCGTTTCGCGCAATTCTTCGGTCAGTTCATCAAGGCGGACCAATTCGGTTTCGGCATTGAGCTGGTAGGTCGTTGCGTTTTCGGGATCGGTTTCTGACAGAACCGCTGCGATCTGGGTGACCATCAGCTTGGCATTTTCCGGATCAAGCCAGAAATGCATATCGCCTTCGCCATGCCCGTGGGCGTGGTCATCGTGATCGCCATGGTCATGATCGTGATCATGGTCGTCGTCGCCGTGAGAATGGGCCTCAAAGGCGCCGCCTTCGCGCAGCGGCAGCGAGGTTATGCCGGGCGCTTCGGCCAGTTCAATCACCGCGGCCTGAGGGGAGAGCGTATGGAGCGAGTCACCCAGGAAAAGCTCCATTCCGTGGCCAGTCCAGAAGACCACATCGGCGCTTTCGAGCGCGGCCGCATCGGAAGGGCGCAGGGAATAGGTATGCGGCGATGCCGCGCCCTTGACGATGAGGGACGGGCTGCCAAGATCGCCCATCACGGCGGCAACCAGCGAATGAATGGGCTTGGTGGAGGCCACGACTTCAGGCGCGGCCATGACGGTGCCGGTGAGCAGAGCCGGAGCAAGAGCGGCGAGTGGAAGGAGGAATTTTTGCATCGTCTGGCCTCTTGGCAACGGGAGGATCGAAAGCGATATGTTATGTTATTACGCTTGCAGCAGTGTTATGCTATAACGTATTAGAGGCCGTCAAGACGGGTTGTGGATAATCTGGCGGCGATTTTTTTTGCTGCCCACAACTCAGAAATGCGCTTGTGGCGCACCCAATCCCATCCTCACCCGTCAAGGGGGAGGTGCCGTCCGGTGGATGGTGTCGCATAGAGTTTTGCCGAGGCTGAATGCACGATCATAAGCACAGAGAAAATCTGATCACACTGACCGGCGCTGGTGTTAAGCGCGGCGGGCGCGTGCTGGTGGAAGGGGTGGACCTGACCATTGCGCGCGGCGAGATCGTGACGCTGATCGGCCCGAACGGATCGGGCAAGTCGACCACGGCCAAGATGGCGACAGGTGTGCTGAAACCCGATATGGGCAGCGTCGTGCGCAAGGCGGGCCTCAAGATCGGCTATGTCCCGCAAAAGCTCTCCATCGACTGGACCCTGCCGCTTAATGTCGAGCGGCTGATGACTCTGACCGGCGATTATAGTGCGCGCGAAATCGACGCGGCTCTGGAGGCGGTGGGCGCCTCAAGGCTGCGCAAGGCGGCGGTGCAGGAATTGTCGGGCGGAGAATTTCAGCGGGTGCTGTTTGCCCGGGCGATGATCCGCAAACCGGACCTGTTGGTGCTGGACGAGCCGGTGCAGGGCGTCGATTTTTCCGGGGAAGTGGCGCTTTACGAGCTGATCCGGCAAATCCGCAATGAAACGCAGGCGGGGGTGCTGATGATTTCCCACGACCTGCATGTGGTGATGGCGGAAACCGACACGGTGATCTGCCTCAATGGACATGTGTGTTGCCGGGGCACGCCCAATGCAGTCAAGAAAAGCCCTGAATATCTGGCACTCTTCGGCGAGCGGGCGGCGCAGACGCTGGCAATTTACGAGCACCATCACGACCACGAGCATCACGAGGATGGGTGTGTGGTGGGGGATGAGCATCACGGCCACCACCACAGCCATGAGGGGCATGACCATGTTCGGTGATTTCTTTTCACGCGCACTAATTGCCGGTGTCGGGCTGGCCGCTGTGACCGGGCCACTAGGCTGTTTCGTCGTGTGGCGGCGGATGGCCTATTTCGGCGATACGATGGCGCATTCGGCGCTGTTGGGTGTGGCGCTGTCCATCCTGCTCTCGGTCAACATGACACTGGGTGTCTTTGCCGTGGCTGCAATGGTGGCGGGGGCACTGCTGCTATTGCAGCGGCAGAATACGCTTTCGACCGATGCGTTGTTGGGCATTTTAAGCCATTCGAGCCTCGCCGTGGGGCTGGTCATCGTGGGGTTCCTGACGCAGGTTCGGATTGATCTCATGGGCTTTCTGTTCGGGGATATTCTGGCCGTTTCGGTGGAAGACATCGCCGTGATCTATGGCGGGGGCGTCGCCATTCTTGCTATAATCTGGCTCAATTGGCGGCCATTGCTGGCGGCGACGGTGAGCCCTGAGCTCGCGGAGGCCGAGGGGCTGAAGCCAGAGGTGAGCCGGATCATCCTCATGCTGCTGATGGCATCGGTGATCGCCATTGCCATGAAACTGGTGGGCGTTTTGCTGATCACATCGCTGCTGATCATTCCCGCAGCGACAGCACGGCGACTGAGCGCGACGCCAGAAATGATGGCGGGCGTGGCGGCTGTGCTCGGCGCCGTATCGGTCGTGGGCGGCTTGTTTGGGTCGCGGACGTGGGATACCGCTTCGGGACCGTCCATTGTGGTGATGGCGCTGGCGATCTTTTTGTTGTCGCTGGCAGTGCCAACATCGCGGCTGTTTGGCAGGAGAGAGCAGAATGGCGCATGAGCATACAAAACCGCTGGACCTGACGCGCAATCAGGAACTGGTGCTGGGTGCGCTCAACCACGCCCCTGCCCCGCTTTCTGCTTATGATATTCTCGACAGACTACGCGGCGACGGTCTGCGCGCGCCATTGCAGGTCTATCGCGCGCTGGACAAGCTGGTGGAGCGCGGACTGGCGCATCGGCTGGAATCGCTCAACGCGTTTGTCGCCTGCGCGGACGAACATTGCCATCGCAAGGGGCTGATTGCCTTTGCCATTTGCGAAGGCTGCGGGAAAGTCGATGAATTTGCCGACGCCGTGATCGAAGAGCGACTTGGCGGCTGGGCCACTTCGACCGGCTTTAAGGTCGAGCGCACGACGATGGAAATTCGTGGGCGATGCGCGGCGTGTCTGTTGGCGGCTTAGCCGAAAGACAAGAACCGGACGGCAGCGGCACCATATTCGCGGGTGTCTTCGAGGTTAAAACCATCGGGCACAGTTACGACGACGTCTGAGGATTCCTCCCAGACGATGGTTGCTTCCGGCGCGAGCCAGCCATTGGCGGCGAGTTCGATGAGGGCCTTTTCGCCCAAGCTCTGACCATAGGGCGGATCAAGAAAGACGAGATCGAACTGGCCGAACGTGCCCGGGTCACCTAAAGCCGTGGCGTCGCGGCGGAGCAGCTTGGTAATGCCCGCAGCGCCGAAGGCCTGGATGTGATCACGGACAAGGCCGCGCGCTTCAGCGCCCGTTTCTACAAAAGTGACGTGCGATGCGCCGCGCGACAGCGCTTCGAGGCCGAGCGCACCGGTGCCGGCGAAAAGATCGAGCACGCGCTTGCCGTCGAAGACAGGGCCGAGGCGGGAGGCCAGAATATTGAAGATGGATTCGCGCACACGGTCGGAGGTGGGGCGAATGCTGTCATCGGAAGGCGACGATAGCTGTTTGCCGCGATATTTACCGGCGACGATGCGCATGGGTTTTCCCTTTATGAGCCTGCTGATGAAGGAGGTGAATGAACGCCTCCTTCTACTGTCACCCCGGCGCAGGCCGGGGCCCATCTCAAGACCTCAGGATGGATCCCGGCCTACGCCGGGATGACATCGGTGGGTGGAGAATACTTCACCCCATGAACCGAGCAAACGTTCTAACCGCGCGGCTTGCGGGGGCCAGATGGGCGCCCAGCGCTCGGGCGCGGGCCACCGGAGGAAGGACGGCCACCGCTGGGGCGACCGCCTGTGGGGCGCGGACCACCCGGCTTGCCCGCAAAAGGCTTGCCGCCTGCAGGGCGTCCGCCCTGGGGGCGATCACCGTATGGCTTGCCGCCTGCGGGGCGCCCGCCTTGCGGACGATCACCGAACGACTTGCCACCGGGGCGACCCTGAGGCCGATCACCAAATGATTTTCCGGCAGGGCGGCCGCCCTGTAGGCGATCGCCGAACGGCTTGTCCGGGCGCGGACCGCGATTTGGTTTGTCGCCGAACGCGCGCTGCGGGCGGTCACCAAAGTCGCGCTTGGGGCGATCTTCAAAGCTGCGTTCGGGGCGGGGGCCGCGGGATGGACGATCACCGAAACCGGCGCGGGCAGGTTTGTCACCATAGGGACGTGCAGGCTTGTCACCGAAATCGCGCTTGGGCCGGTCGGTGAAACCACCGCGGGCGGGTTTATCGCCATAAGCGCGCGGTGGCTTGTCGCCAAAGCCGCCGCGGGCCGGACGATCCCCGAAATCGCGCTTGGGCTTATCACCAAAATCACGTCTTGGCTTATCGCCGAACGACTTGCCGCCTTCTGGACGATCACCGCGCGGAGCGGACTTGCCGAAAGAACGGGCGGGCTGGTCGTCACGGTCGGGCCGCTTACGGTCCGCGCCCTTGGGCGTATAGGCTTCGGGCGCGCGGCCATCTTCGTGCTCGAAGTGAACACGGCGGGGGCGACCGGTGGGCCGCTCTTCCATTCGACTGCTGAAGCCGGAATTACCGGAACGGGCTGCCTCACGCGATGGGTTGGGGCGGGCATGGTCGCGGTCGCGCGGCGAGCGCACGCGGAAGTTTTCTTCGCGCTGCGGCTCGAAATCGGGCATTTCGCTCTCGAAATCAACGCCAGCGGACTCGGCCAGTTTCTTGCCGAGCTGGTCGCGCAACATGCGCGCCTTGACCATTTCGACGCCGCCTTCTGCCAGATCACCGAGCTGGAAGGGTCCATAGGAGACGCGGATCAGCCGGTTCACTTCCAGACCGAGCGAGCCGAGAACATTTTTGACTTCGCGGTTCTTGCCTTCGCGCAGACCGAGCACGATCCAGACGTTGGAGCCTTGTTCGCGCTCCAGCGTGGCCGTGATGGGACCATATTGGATACCATCGACAGTGATACCCTGCTTGAGCGCATCAAGCTGAACCTGAGTGACCGAGCCATAGGCGCGGACACGATAACGGCGCAGCCAGCCCGTGGAGGGCAATTCGAGAACGCGCTTCAACCCACCGTCATTGGTAAGCAGCAGCAGGCCTTCGGTATTGATGTCGAGGCGACCCACAGTGAGGACACGCGGCAGACCCATGCGATCCAGCGCTTCAAAAATGGTGGGGCGACCTTCGGGGTCCTTTTCGGTAACCACGAGACCGGCAGGCTTGTGATAGAGCCAGATGCGCGTGCCCTGACGGGCAGCAAGGGGGAGGCCATCGACCTCGATTTTGTCGCGGCTGGTGACGTTGAAGGCGGGTGTAAGCACCTTCTTGCCGTTGACGGTGATACGGCCATCGGCGATCCAGCCTTCGGCGTCGCGGCGGGAGCAGAGGCCAGCGCGGGCAATGACCTTGGCAAGACGGTCGGCGACTTCAGGTTGTTTTGGAGTGTCGCTCATAGGCGCAACTTTCTAACATGCGGGACCCGGAATGGGCGGCGCGGTAAATGTGAAAAGCGGCCGGATGACCCGGCCGCTCATTGTTCGAGGTAAGGCGCGAAAGGCTGCGCCTAGTTGGTGATTTCCGACTCGGTGAGGCGGGCGTCGCGTGAACCAGTCAAGCCGCTGCCTGTCGGACCGCTGCTCTGCAGAGCGCGACGCACATCGGCGGGACAGCGATCGTCGCGAAGCGAAACAAGATCGCCATTGGAAGCGCGGCAGACGAGCTGCGCATCGCCAACGCGAGTGAAATATTCGGCGGGGGGCAGATAGAGCGGACGCTTGTTGTTGCCGGTCACCTGCATATTGGCGGCGCGCATGCGGGCGGTCATCTGATTGATTTCGGCTTCGGTCAGCGGGCGGCCCGAGAGCGAGCGCAAATCGACCACACGCGCATTGCGCAGGTTTTCGATGTCGGCAGCGGTCAGGTTAGCGGTGTCGATCTGCACCTTGCTGCTATCTTGCGGCAACTGGCTGGCAGCCGTCTGAGTCGAAGGAGCCGGCAGGGCGGACTGATCGCGCGGCAGAACCAGCGGCGCACGAGCCGATGTCAGATCTTCCTTGGGCGCTTCGCCCGGGATGAGGCCGACACCGCGCGCAGTGGTGTTCAGCACTTCGCGTTCGAAGGTACCGAAGTCGGTCAGAGCGTTGCCCCCTTCGACGGTGGTGCAAGCAGCAAGGGCAAGTGTCGCCACAAGACCCAAAGCCGCAAGGCCAGCACGATAAGCCGTCGAAAGCGCAGAAATCTGCCCGGTCAATCCATTACGCATGCAACATCCCTTCGATATTGGCGGCTTCTATAGCGCATTCCCCGAGCTAAGACCAGATTCTGGCAGCAAGGTGATGTTTTTGGCTCAAACAGCCTTGTTTGCACTTTTGGAGCCCAAACCCACCAGGTCGGCAAGAAGCAGGATGACGCCAAAGGTAATCGCCACATCGGCGAGATTGAAAATGTAGAACGACCAACTGCCCCAATAGAAATGGAAAAAATCGGCCACCGCACCATAAAGCAGGCGATCCAGAGCATTGGATAGGGCGCCACCAATGCAAAGGGCCAGCCCCAGCCGGATCAGCATGACATCGGCGCGCCACCACCAGACCGCCAGCGCAACAATGGCGACGGCCATGACGATGCCCAGAACCCAGGTGGGCTGACCATCGAGCAGGCCATAGGAAATGCCGGTGTTCCAGACGAGAACATAATCAAAAAATGAGGTCAGCGGCAGAATTTCACCACCGCGCCAGCCGGTCAGCACGTCCGGCACATAGCCGAACGGCACCGGGACACAGATCGCCTGGCCGATGGCATAGCACTCGGCGGCGATGTGAAAGCCCTTCTGCGCCCGGTCGATGCCGAAAGCGAGAATCGCCGCCATCAGCGAGACGAGAATGGTGGGATTGCGGAGGGAATGGGCAGACATGGCTTACACTCCGTCTTTCCTTCTCCCCTTGTGGGAGAAGGTGGCGCGAAGCGCCGGATGAGGGGTTTGGGATGGTGAAGGTAAACCCCTCACCCACCCTTCGAGCACCCTCTCCCACAAGGGGAGAGGGAAAAAGAGCCGAAGCTCTGCGTTAGAGACCCGCCGCAGCGCGTTCGCGCAGGGCTTGTGCGTCGCGGGGGGAGACATCTGGATATTCGGGGTCGGAACCGACTTCGGGCAGCACTTTCCACGAACGAGCGCAGCGTTGGCCTTCTGCAAGGGCAGACACAACGGAAATGCCGGGCACATCATCCAGGCGGAAGGCTTCTTTGGGGCCTTCGTTCTGCTTGACTTCAATGGCCGAGGTGATGGCGATTTCGGCCAGATCCTGACCTTCGAGCGCAGCGATATAGCGAGCGTCGGCGATGAATACCTTGGGCGCGGCTTCGAGCGAGGAGCCGATGCGCTTTTCGCGGCGTTCGACTTCAAGCGCGCCGGTGACGACGCGGCGAACGGCGCGGATCAATTGCCACTTGTTGGCCAGATCGTTATCGATCCAGTTGGCCGGGATTTCGGGGAAGAGGCGTAGATGCACGGATTCATCTTCGCCCGGATGCCGTTCGAGCCAGCACTCTTCCATGGTGAAGACGAGGATGGGCGCGAGCCAGGCCGTGAGGGCGTTGAACAGGTGATCAAGCACGGTGAGCGCCGAGCGGCGGGTGATCGAGGAGATCGGATCGCAATAGAGCGCATCCTTGCGGATGTCGAAATAGAAGGCGCTGAGCTCGATATTCATGAAATTGGAGAGGAGCGTGACGACCTTGCGGTAATCATATTCCTTGTAAGCGGCGCGCACGCCGTTATCGAGTTGGGCGAGCCGATGCAGCATCAGCCGTTCAAGCTCAGGCATGTCCTTGGCGTCGACAACATCATCGCGCTTGAAATGGGCCAGATTGCCGAGCAGCCAGCGCATGGTGTTGCGCAGCTTGCGGTAGCTGTCGACTGTGGTCTGGATGATCTCCTTGCCCAGGCGCAGGTCTTCCGAATAGTCGGAGGACGCGACCCAGAGGCGAAGGATATCGGCGCCGAACTGCTTGATGATTTCCTGCGGGGCAACGGTATTGCCCAGCGATTTTGACATTTTCCGGCCTTCGCCATCCATGGTGAAACCATGGGTGAGCACACTGTCGTAAGGCGCGTGGCCATTGGTGGCGCAGCTCTCGAGCAGGGACGAGTGGAACCAGCCGCGATGCTGGTCACTGCCTTCGAGATACATCGAGGCCGGGAATTTGAGGTGCGGCCACTTCTGCTTGTTGCGCAGCACGAAAGAGTGCGTGGAGCCCGAGTCGAACCAGACGTCGAGGACGTCGCGGATCATCTCGTAATCGTCGGCCTTGTGGTCCGATCCGAGGTAGCGTTCCGCTGCCCCGTCCTTATACCAGGCGTCGGCACCCTCTTCCTCAAAGCTCTGGGCGATGCGGTGATTGACCGCTTCATCGCGGAGGATTTCGCCCGTCGCTTTGTGCACGAAGACGGTGATCGGCACGCCCCAGGCACGCTGGCGCGACAGAACCCAATCGGGGCGGTCAGCGATCATGGCACGCAGGCGGTTCTGCCCGGTGGCGGGATAGAATTTGGTAGCGTCGATGGCGTTGAGGGCGCGGGCGCGCAGGGTATCGCCCGCAGCGCCGTCAATGTCCTTGTCCATATAGACGAACCATTGCGGCGTGTTGCGGAAGATGACCGGCTTCTTGGAGCGCCAGGAATGGGGATATTGGTGCTTCACGCGGCCACGGGCGATGATGTTGCCGTGCTCGGCCAAGGCAGTGATGACGCGCTGATTGGCGTCGCCCTTCTTGCCATTGTCGTCGATGACGCGCGCGCCCTCGAAGCCGGGGGCGTCCTTGGTGTAGAAACCATCGTCGCCAACGACATAGGGGATGGAGGGGTCGATACCACGATCCTGCAAGAGGCGGGTGGATTCCATCCAGATGCCAAAGTCGTCGAGACCATGACCCGGCGCAGTGTGGACGAAGCCGGTGCCGGCATCATCGGTCACGTGTTCGCCATCCAGCAGGGGTACGTCGAAATTGTAGCCATCGGCTAGGCCGCGCAGGGGATGGGCGGCGGTTACACCGGCCAACTCACGAGAAGTGACGGGAGCAACACGAACAAACGCTTCGACCTTGGCCTTTGCGAAGACTTCCGATGCGAGATTGTCCGCCACTATCAGTCGGTCACCGACCTTAGCCCAGTTTTCCGCAGGGGCTTCGGTGATTTGAAAGAGGCTGTACGCAATCTTAGAAGAATAGGAAATCGCCCGATTAGCGGGGATGGTCCACGGTGTTGTTGTCCAGATTACAACCGATGCACCGGACAAGCTCTCGGGAACAGGCTCGCCGCGTTCCGTAGTTGGGGTCAATGAACGCAGAACCGGGAACTTCACCCAGATCGTGTCGCTCTCGTAGTCGGCATATTCGATTTCGGCTTCGGCGAGCGCTGTGCGTTCGACGACGGACCACATGACGGGCTTACTGCCGCGATAGAGCTGGCCGGTCATTGAGACCTTCATCAGCTCGCGGGCGATCTGGGCTTCGGCGTCAAAGCTCATGGTGAGGTAGGGATTGTCCCATTCACCGAGCACGCCAAGGCGCTTGAATTCCTCGCGCTGGATATCGACCCAGCTTTCGGCAAAGGCGCGGCATTCCTGGCGGAATTCGACGACCGGGACTTCGTTCTTGTCCTTGCCCTTGGCGCGATACTGCTCTTCGATCTTCCATTCGATGGGCAGGCCGTGACAATCCCAGCCGGGGATATAGGCGGCGTTGTGGCCGAGCATCTGCATCGACCGGCTGACCATATCTTTCAGCGTCTTGTTGAGCGCGTGGCCGATATGAATATTGCCATTGGCATATGGGGGGCCGTCATGCAGAGTAAAGAGCGGACGATCCTTGGCCTGCTCGCGCTGACGCTCGTAAATATCCATGTCTTCCCAGCGCTGCAGCCAGATGGGCTCGCGCGTCGGCAGGCCAGCGCGCATCGGGAATTCGGTTTCCGGCAGGAAAAGCGTGGCCGAATAATCTTTTTCGGTCGCGCCGGGAGCGGTGTCGTTCATGGATCGGCAATCAGGTTTGGAAGAAGTGCGGGCCTTTTAGCAAGGCGAGGCGGCTGGGGCAAAGGATGATTTGAGGTGAAGCCGAAGAACAGCGGCAGGTTGACAACGGCGATGTCATCCCGGCGAAGGCCGGGATCTATGTCCGCGCCTTTCCACGAACACCTGCATCCGGACGACAGCTGCGCATGGATTCCGGCCTGCGCCGGAATGACATCGTGGGTGGAATGGATTGGCGAGGTCTTAGCGGAAAAAGCCCAGTATCTTATCGAGGGCGCAGATCGGTTTGGCTTCGGCGATTAGATTGCGGGCTTTTTTCGAATCCCGATCCATGGCGGCGATCAATTCGTCGAGCCCGGAAAAGACTTCCTGCCCGCGAATATGACCGACCAGGGCGACCTGAATGGTCTGTCCGTAAATGTCCTCGTCGAAATCAAACAGATGGGTTTCAAATGGCGGACGCTGGTTGTCGAACATGGGCTTGCCATAGGCCGCCACACCATCCAGCAGGCGACTACCGAGGCGAGCGCGGACGGCATAGACGCCCTGGGCAAGCTGGAAGCCGGTCGGCGTCATTGTATTGGCCGTGGGGAAGCCAAGCTCGCGCCCGCGCTGATCGCCCTGAACCACGCAACCATCGAAAAACCAGTGATAGCCCAGGAGCCTGTTCGCGGCGGTGACTGCGCCTTCGGACAAGGCAGCGCGAATGCGTGACGAGGAAATGGGCTCATCGCCCTCATCCATCAGGTCAAGCGTTTCAACATCGAAACCAAGGCGTTCGCCTTCCCCTCTGAGGAAAAGCGGCGTGCCCCGGCGCTGACGGCCAAAATGGAAATCGGAGCCGGTGATGACGCCGCGCACGGCTAGCTGATCGACGAGGATCGTCTGAACAAAATCCTCGGCCTCTGTCTGCGAAAAAGCATGATCGAAGGGCAGGATGATGACGCCATCTAGCCCCAGCGCTTCGGCCAGCCGCGCCTTGGCATCGCCCTGTGTCAGCCGGAACATGAAGGGCGCGGGGGCAAAAACATCGCGTGGATGCGGCTCGAAGGTCAGCATCAGCGCCGGAACACCTGCCGCGCGAGCCTTTTCGCGCAAAGCGGCGATGATGGTCTGGTGGCCACGATGCAGACCATCGAAATTGCCGATGGCGACATAGGCGCCGCGCAGATGGGCGGGGAGGTCAGCGAGGCTGGAGAGGCGAGTAAAGGTCAATTTTCTACCAGCTCAGACGCGGGAGATAGCCTGCGGTTCGCGCGCGACTGGGGGCAATGAGATCGGCAATAGCCTGCGGGTCGGGCTTGCCGAAGGCATCAAGTTCGGCAGCGTGGATGGAACCGGTGATAAACAGGAGATCAATGCCAAACTGAGCCGCGCCGGTGGCGTCGGTGCGCACGGAATCCCCAATGGCAAGAACGCGGGATTTGTCGAGCGCACGACCGGCCGCCTCCTCAGCGAGGCGATAGGCTTCCTCATAGATCGGTTGATAGGGCTTGCCCGCCATATGCACCATTCCGCCCATGGCCGCGTAAAGATCACCCAGCGCACCACCGCAGTAAATGATCTGGTCGCCATGCTCAACCACACGGTCTGGATTGGCGCAGATCATCGGCAGTTTGCGCGAAAGCCAGAGCTTGGCACGCTCCCGATACATTTCGGGCGTATCATCATCGGTATCGAGATCGGTGACGACCACAACTTCGGCTTCTTCGGGACCTGCACGGCGAACATCAAGCCCTTCATAGAGCGCGTCATCGGCGGTGGCAGGGCCAACATGATGGATGGCTCTTCCGCGATATTTGGCAATCATGACGCGGGTGGCGTCGCCCGACGAGACGATGGAATCGTAGGCATCGCGGGGCACGCCGAGACTATCGAGCATTTCGATAATAGGACCTGACGGGCGTGGCGCATTGGTGATGAGCACCACCCTGCCCCCGGCCAGCCGGAATTTCTGCAGAGCCTCCACCGCCTCGGGAAAGGCCGAAACGCCGTTATGAATTACACCCCAGACATCGCTTAACACCGCATCATAGCGGCCAGAAAGGTCGGATAGACCGGAGATAACGGGCAGAGGGGCGGTCATGGCATGCTTTCGGCATTGGGGCGGCAGACGAATGCTATGTGGCAGTTTGTTGCGCAGGATCAAGCAAAAATCGTGTGCGACACTTCCATGACGGACGCAGAAAACCTTCGTTAACCCCTGAATTCTTATTGTGCTGCAATGCCATGGCCGCGCGAGGAGGAAGCGTGGGCAGGCCTGTTCAAAGGCTTGATGCCGTAATGTGGGGCTCCTCGACCGTGACCAAGCAGATCAAACTCGCTCTCAAACTTCCGGCTATGGTGATCGCGATTGCCGCGATAACCGGGGCCAGTCTTGGTGTGGCCGCCTATTTCAGCTCCGACGCCATCGTGAGCGAACAGGCCGAGGAACGCCTTGCCGCGGGGTCTGAAAACGCCAATGCGGCGCTTGAGGCCTATCTGGGCGAAGTTGCCGAAGACCTGACGCTGTTTGCAGGACGCAAGGATGTTTCGGGCGCGCTCATGTCCTTTGCCGGCGCCTATCGCTCGCTGACTTCGCAGGGCGATCCGGCCGAGTTGCTGCAAAAGGCCTATGTCACCGACAATCCGCATCCCATTGGCGAACGGCGGATGCTCGATAGCTCAAACACTCTGCTCGCCTACGATCTCAATCACCGCCCGCAGCACACAGAATTTCGCGCCTTGCTCGAAACGCGCGGCTATTACGATGTCTTCCTGTTCGATACCGATTTGAACAATGTCTATTCGGTGCAGAAAGAGGCTGATTTCGGAACCAGTTTCGCCGAAGGCACTGGTCCTTATGCGGACAGCGATCTGGGCAAGGCGGTTCGTGCTGCCCTTGCCGGCGAGCAGGGCGACGTTTTCCTCACCGACTTCGCCCATTATGGCCCCAGCAACGGCGCAGCCAGCTTTATTGCCGCGCCGGTCATCAATCAGGGCATGCTTTCGGGCGTTCTGGCCTATCAGATGCCGATTGGCCGGATCAGCGAACTTCTGGCCCGCACCAAGGGGCTGGGCGAGAGCGGGGAAGTCTATCTCGTGGGTCAGGACGGCCTTGTCCGCAACGATTCTCCCAAGACAGAAGCCGACGATGCACTCAACGTGGCGTTGACTGGCGATGTGGTTTCCCAGGCACTGGCTGGAGAGACGGCGCTTGGCCGCGTTACCTTCAACAATACGAGCTATATAGCTGCCACCACGCCGATCTCTTTCGGCGGTTCGGACTGGGCTGTTGTGGCGCTCGAAAGCGCCGATGAAATTCTCGCGCCATCGGGCACCCTGCGCAATACAATGCTGATGATCGGTGTGGTGCTTCTGGGTCTGTCGACCGTTGCCAGCATCCTGATCGCGCGCACGATTACCCGTCCTGTGGGTAGGCTGACCGCCGCCATGGGCGAAATCGCCGCAAACCAGCTCGACACCGAAGTGCCCGGCCTTGGTCGCACCGATGAACTGGGCGAGATGGCCGATGCCGTAGAGGTTTTCCGCCAGAACGGTATGCGCATTGCCGAATTGCGCGAGGCCGAAGACAGCATGAATGCCGAGCGCGCCGCGCAGGTGCGCATGGTGGAAGCCTTGCAGCGCGACATCGACCGCGTGGTGGGCGCAGCGATCGATGGCGATTTCTCGCACCGCGCCGAAACCACCCTGCCCGATCCTGAGCTTGTGCGCCTTGCCGCCAATATCAACGAACTGGTTGAAACCGTTGAACGCGGCGTCGGGGAAACAGGCACCGTGCTCGCCGCGCTGGCCAAGGCAGACCTTAGCCTGCGCGTGACTGGCGATTACAAGGGCGCGTTCGGGCGGCTCAAGGCCGATACCAATGGCGTGGCCGAACAGCTGGGCGAGATCGTCATGCAATTGCGCCAGACATCGGGCGCACTGAAGACGGCGACGGGCGAAATTCTCGAAGGCACCAACGATCTTTCCGAGCGCACCACGCGGCAGGCGGCAACCATCGAGGAAACCTCGGCCACGATGGAGCAATTGCGCAATATCGTCGCCGAAAATGCCAGCCATGCCACCGATGCCAGCGCCAAGGCGCGCAATGTATCCACGGAAGCGGAAGCCAGCGGCACGGTGATGAAGCAGGCTAATGAGGCCATGGAGCGGATCACCGCATCTTCGGCCAAGATTTCCAACATTATCGGCCTGATCGACGATATCGCCTTCCAGACCAATCTTCTGGCGCTCAACGCCTCTGTCGAAGCTGCGCGCGCGGGCGATGCCGGAAAGGGTTTTGCCGTGGTGGCGGTGGAAGTGCGGCGTCTGGCGCAGAGCGCAGCCAGCGCTTCGGCTGACGTAAAGGCGTTGATCGAACAGAGTGCCAACGAGGTCAATGGCGGCTCGCGTCTCGTCGCCGAAGCCGCAGAGCGTCTGGTTGTGGTGCAGAATGGCATTGGCGCCAATGCCGCACTTCTGGAAGGCATGGCCAAGGCCAGCCGCGAGCAGGCTTCTTCAATCGAGGAAGTCAATATGGCCGTGCGCCAGCTCGACGAGATGACCCAACACAATGCGGCTCTGGTCGAAGAAACCAATGCCGCTATCGAGCAGACCGAAGCCCAAGCCGCGGAACTCGACCGCGTGATCGGCACCTTCACCTTGTCCGCGAACGATAGCTTCGTTGTCGAAGAGCAGGAAACCGGCGCAAGGGGCCTGTTTGGTGCGCTCGCAAAGAAGGTTGCAGGGATGGGTCGGCGCTGATTTTTAGCAGCAGCGAAGTTCTTGAAACAACAACCCCCCGGTGATGTGCCGGGGGTTTTCGTTTGGGCAGGTATCGTGCCCCTAAACATTTGCCAGTCGAGTGGGGACCTATTTGGTTTTTGTGAGCGCGCTCTAGCCCCGGCGCAGTTGCGGTGTTGCCACCGTCCGGCCTGCCTCCAGAGACATGTCCTGCCTGATCTGGGATGGTGGAGCGAGGTAATCGCCCTGAACCAGCGGGATGTCGTTATCCAGAAGTTCGATGATCTGGCGCTCACTGGCAATGCCGGTGGCAATTGGCGTGACGTCGAAACGCGCCAGATAATTGGCAATATCGGACAGATGGAAGTCGGTAAGCTCTTCAGGAAATTCGAGCAGGCTTGCCGCATCTATCCGCACAGAGCGCATGCCAAGCCCCGACATTTCGGCCATGTCCACACGCAGGGACGTGACCCCGGCAAGCGAGAAACCCGCGCCCTTGCGCGTCATCTGCTCGACAGCAGCGCGCTCATGTCCGGTCAGGGCCTGCCATTCGCCTTCCTCGATCAGAAAGCTCAATCCGCCCAGGGCTGCGCGATTGGATTCGAGCGTCACCATGACATGTTCCATCGCGGCACCATCACCCAGCGTCGCGCGGGACAAAGGAACATTGAGGGATACCTGCCCTCCACCGGCAAGCGCGCGCCGCAGAATGGAAATCGCCTCAGACAAGGCCGCGTTTTCGATGTGCCGAACGATGTCGTAACCCCCGCGCCGTGGCATGAAGTCAGGGGGATTGGCAAATTCGCCTGCCGCCAACACTAGCCGCGGCACAATGTCGTAAGCTACCGCGCGCCGATGTGGCAGGCGAAGGATCGGCTGGATATGCTGGACGAGCCTGTTTTCAGCTATAGCCTGTCGCAGGGTTTCGAGCGGGATGACCGGCTCGCGCCTTTGCGAGCGAACAGGCGCAGCAGCAGCAATAGTTTGACTGGACGCGCTGATCACGCTGCCACCGCGATGGGCAGATTTTTCGACCTTTTCCTCGATCTCGGCAACCGCCTCGGCGACTTGTCGGATCACCGTGCCCAGAACCGAAATATCGGCTTCCACGGTTTCGAGGCGTTGTCCGGGATTGGTGTCGGTAAGGGCGTTGATGCGCTGACCGAGCACAGCCCCAGCCTGGGCATCGGTCGCGAGCAGGCGCGACAGGTCTTCAATGGCGCGCTCAAGCCGATTTTCGGCCCGGATGCGCAGCCTGCGCTCCATGACGATGACGCAGCAACCACCGAAGACGAGGGCTGCCAGAATGGCGTTGGCAGGCGTGAAGGTGAGGGCAAAATAGGCCAGCGCGCCGATACCGGCGGCGGAAAGCGCAATGAACGAATAAACCATGGCCTGCACTGGCGAACCTGCAACCCCTTGTCCGGTGCCGGGGGATTCGGCTCTTTTTCATAGCATTGCAGAAGAGACCAAAAAAGCGCCCTCACAATACTGTCCCCGCCCTATTTTCTTCGTTGGCGGGCCAGTTTCTGCGTTCAAAATGCGCTTGTTCGTCCGATTTTTACTATTCGGGATCGGCGCACAGAAGGCGCACTGGGCACTATTTTCGTGCTCGCAAACGAACGGAAAATTTACCCTAATCCGAAACAATCGCATAAAGAGACGAGCGCCCCAAAAGCGTGACAGATCAGGGTAATAACGCGTAATGACGATGACGAGCGGAAGCGACAATGCCCTGAGCGGCCAGCTCCTGCTGATCGACAATGACGGCGATGGCGCGCGCTTTCTGGGCGACGCGCTGAGCGAGGCCTTGCTTGTCGCCCCAAAGGTTTGTGTAGCTGAAAGTGGCCGTGCGGCCATCGAACTTCTGCGGCAGAACCGTTTCGACATCATCATTGCCGACCTTTCTAGCCTTGCCGATCTTGCACCGGGCATCGAAGACGCAATGAGCCGGCTTGTGCGTCTGGCCGAAGGCGCGTTGATGCTCGCCGTGGCCGATAGCTCCTCGGTTAGCGCCGCGCTCGGCGCCATGCGTGCAGGTGCCCATGATTATCTGGCAAAACCGGTCAGCGGCTCCGCATTAGCAACCCGCATTGGCGAATTGGCGCAGCGCCATGGCCGCCCGCGTTCACTGGGCGCAGAATGCGGCCCCGAGCCGGTTGTGGCCGACTTCGCCGGTTTTGTCGGTGCTTCGAGCGCCATGCAGTTTCTCTATGAACAGATCGGGCGCGTCGCCACCTCATCGGCACCGGTTTTCATTACCGGGGAAAGCGGCACCGGCAAGGATGTTTGCGCCGAGGCACTGCATGCAAAAGGGCCACGTGTCGACAAGCGCCTCGTCGCCATCAATTGCGCCGCCATTCCGCGCGATCTGATGGAGAGCGAACTTTTCGGCGTGGTTCGCGGCGCTTTTACCGGCGCGCATGAAGACCGCAAGGGCGCGGCGGAGCTGGCCGACGGCGGCACGCTGTTCCTCGATGAAATCGGGGAAATGGACCTGTCGCTGCAATCGAAACTCTTGCGGTTTCTGCAGACCGGCATGATCAGCCGCGTCGGTGAGACGGTCGCGCGCAAAGTGGACGTGCGTGTGATCTGCGCGACCAATCGCAACCCGATGCAGCTGATTGCAGAGAGAAAATTCCGCGAAGACCTGTTCTATCGCCTGCATGTGTTGCCCATTCACCTGCCGCCGCTGCGCCAGCGGCCCAGCGATGTCATGGTGCTGGCCCGCCATTTCCTTGCCCGCTATGCGCGCGAGGAGCACAAGAGCTTTTCCGGCTTCACCTCGGACGCTGCCCAGCAACTGACCGCCGCCGACTGGCCGGGCAATGTGCGCCAACTTCAGAACCTGATCCGCCGCATGGTGGTGATGTTCGATGGTGGCGATATCAGCGCGCCAATGCTGTCGGCTGCCGATATTGAATCCCAAGCCAGCGCCCCCGTCGCTGTAGAAGCGCCGCGCGGGGACAAGGGCCGGAACATATTGCCGATGTGGCAGCAGGAGCAGCGGATCATCGAGGATGCCATCGCGGCCTTTGGCGGCAATATTTCCCTTGCTGCAGCCGCGCTCGAAATCAGCCCTTCAACGATCTATCGCAAGAAGCAAAGCTGGGCCGATATGGCCGTGGCGGGCTAAGTTCCCAACGCCACCAGAACGGCGCAGAGGCACATGACCGCCGCAACCGGCGTCATGACCAGCCGCTCCAGCACGCTGCGGCTTGCCAGATTGGCGAGGGTGCCCAAGCCAAGAAAAGCGGCGATGATCCAGCTTGCGGAGCCGAGCCAATCCGCGCCCGCCCAGAGATCGATCTGACCGGCACGCGCTAGAAGAATACTGGTGCATAATGCGTAGATCAGGATGGAGAAGGCACTGCCAAGGCGAAAAAGCATGGGCAGGCGTTCATGCTGCCCCCCCCAAGCCAGGCGCCCCCATGGAGCACCAAAGGCAAGATTGAGCTGGAACATGGCCAGACCAATCGTGATAGCGCTGAAAATGATTGCTGCTGTTGTGGCCATGAATTCCCCCTGCCCTGCCGCCGACAGATAGGGCAGAGAGCGCCTCGATCAAGGCGTGTTGGCTTCCTTGGCGCGGGTACGCTCCAGCCCCAACCAGCGCTCGCGCAGAATGACAGCAATGCCGGAGCCAACGATGATGACGCTGCCGATCAGCATGGGAATGGTGGGAATATCGGCGAAGATGACGAAGCCGATCACGATGGTCAGCAGCAGCGACACATATTCAAATGGCGCGATGACCGACATATCGGCATAGCGGTAGCAGGAGGTCAGCAGAAGCTGGCCGATGCCACCAAAAAAGCCTGCGCCGATCAGCAGAGCCGCCTGTTCCGGCGTGGGCCAGACCCAGCCGAAAGGCAAAGTCAGCAAGCTCAGAACAGAGGCGCTGATGAAGAAATAAGTGACAATGGCCTCGGTGCGCTCCGTCTGCACGAGGGTGCGGACCTGAAGCATGGCAAAGGCGGACAGACAGGCGGCAGCAAGAGCGGCAATTGCACCTATCGTGCTGCCATCGACGGGAGCCTGCTGCCCAGAAAAAATCGTGAGGCGCGGCCAAAGGATGATCAGCACGCCAACCAGCCCAACGAGAACCGTGGTCCAGCGGAAGATGAAGACCTTTTCGCGCAGCAGCAGCGCCGACAGAATGACGATGATCAGCGGCGAGGCATATCCGATGGCCGTCGCCTCGGGCAGAGGCAGCCGAGTCAGGGCGAAGAAGCCTAACATCATCGAAGCGACGCCAATGAGCCCACGCAGCACATGGCCGAGTGGGCGCTTTGTCGCAAAAGCATAGGAAAGGTGTCCCTTCCAGGCCAGCCATCCCAGAACCGGGATCATGGCAAAGAAGGAACGGAAAAACACCATTTCACCCGCGGGAATGGTGTGAGTGGCTTTGAGCATTGTCGCCATGACCACAAAGGAGCAGACCGAAGCGACCTTCAGCGCAATGCCACGTAACGGCCCACCAGTCGTGTTCGAGCGCAGCTTGGCGTCGATCTCGGCAGCGGGCTTAGTCACGTTAATCCTATCCGGACCGGCCCTTACTGGCCGGACGCAGCTTCCAGCTTTTCCTTGGCGATTCGTGCGGTGGCAAAGGCTTTATGCTCTTCGCCGACGGCGCTACCGGATTTGAGGACAGCACCATCGGCGTCCTGCACTTCCCAGTGCCAGTTTGTGTTGGGACCAACGCCGCCTTTGCGGCGCAGCTTGATCTGAAGGGAGGATGTTTCGCTCATGAGATGCCTTATGGCCCAGTCTTGAAGCAGGGGGAAGAGGGTGAATGCATTTGCAGCCTTTATCTGGCGCTACAATGGGGCACCCTAAAATCTATTCAAAATTGAATATCCAACACCCGCTTATCGGCAATTTTGAATGGAACGAAAAATCCCTACCTAAGCCGCATCAACGCGGAGATCAAAGATGTCGACCAAAACTGATGCTCATGCCGTCACCGGACCAGTCCGCTCGCTATTACGGGCCGAGGGCCTGGCCGTGTTCGCCGCCGCGACCCTGCTCTATTTCATTAGCGGCGGCGTGTGGTGGGTTTTCGCCCTTTTGCTCTTTGCACCCGACCTGTCTTTTTTCGGCTATGCCGGAGGCAATAAGGCGGGCGCTGTGATCTATAACGTAGCGCACACCTATATAATGCCCATCCTGCTCGCCGGTGCAGGCATTCTATTCCAGATAGAATTTCTGACGCAGTTTGCGCTGATCTATTTCGCCCATATCGGGCTTGATCGGTCGCTTGGCTATGGCCTGAAATATGCCAGCGGTTTCAAGCATACCCATCTCGGCACGCTGGCCGGAAGGCAGAAGTCCTAAACCTGCGTGACATCAATTCTGATCCTGTCGCCGCCAAAGGTGAGCATGTCGCGAATGGCGGCGAAGGCACCGTCTGCATAGGGATAGTACCAAGCCTCATCTTTGCCGTCGGCGGTCAGGGTTTTGATAGTGTAAAAATGTGCTTTGCCCGGGCCGTCATCTTCGCGATGCGTCTCGCTAGCCTCAAGAATGCCGGGATGCACATCCTCCAGCGGCACGAAATAGATGGGCTCCTTCCCCGCCTGATCGAGGCGCATCGCCTTGATCGAACTGGCGATTTCAGCATCATCGAAAATAACATGTACGCGCCCGGAAACGGGGGCAATGATGGTGGAAGAAAATCCGGTGTCGGCCATGATCGGCACCTCTTTCATGTATGAGTTCACTGCCGACACAACGCGCGAGAAAAAACTTAGGTTCACGCGCCTTGACTCTGTTTGCCCCCCATACCTATATCCCGACCAGCCTTTAGCACTCACAAAACGCGAGTGCTAACAGGTCCTGATTTTTGCATTAGCAATGATGCCAAGAGGAGCAATTCATGGGCTTCCGTCCCCTGCATGACCGTGTGGTCGTCCGTCGCGTCGACAGTGAAGAAAAGACCAAGGGCGGGATCATCATCCCCGATACCGCCAAGGAAAAGCCCTCTGAGGGTGTGATCGTTTCCGTGGGCCCCGGCGCCCGCGACGAAAACGGCAAGATCAACGCGCTGGACGTCAAGGCTGGCGATCGCGTGCTCTTCGGCAAGTGGAGCGGCACCGAGGTCAAGCTCAATGGCGAAGACCTGATCATCATGAAGGAAAGCGACATCATGGGCGTGATCGAGGCCTAATCGGCTCTCTCACCTCGCTTTTGTCGTACCCGTCAACCAGACAATTCAAGGAGCCATAAATGGCCGCCAAGGAAGTCAAGTTCTCTACCGATGCCCGCGAAAAGATGCTGCGCGGCGTCAACATCCTCGCCAATGCGGTGAAGGTCACTCTCGGCCCAAAGGGTCGTAACGTCGTTATCGAAAAGTCCTTTGGCGCTCCGCGCATCACCAAGGACGGCGTGTCGGTCGCCAAGGAAATCGAACTGGAAGACAAGTTCGAAAACCTTGGCGCACAGCTGCTGCGTTCGGTCGCTTCCAAGACCAACGACGTTGCCGGTGACGGCACCACCACCGCGACCGTTCTCGGTCAGGCCATCGTTGTCGAAGGCGTCAAAGCTGTTGCCGCCGGCTTCAACCCGATGGACCTCAAGCGCGGTATCGACCTGGCTGTTGCCGATGTCGTCGAGTCGCTGAAGGCTTCTTCCAAGAAGATTACCTCGTCCTCCGAAGTTGCCCAGGTCGGCACCATTTCGGCAAACGGTGAATCGTCCATCGGCGACATGATCGCCGAAGCCATGCAGAAGGTCGGCAACGAGGGTGTCATCACCGTCGAAGAAGCCAAGACCGCTGAAACCGAACTCGATGTCGTTGAAGGCATGCAGTTCGACCGTGGCTACCTCTCGCCTTACTTCGTGACCAATGCCGAAAAGATGACGGCACAGCTCGAAGACCCATACATCCTGCTGCACGAAAAGAAGCTGTCGAACCTGCAGGCCATCCTGCCGATCCTCGAAGCTGTCGTTCAGAGCCAGCGCCCACTGCTGATCATCGCCGAAGACGTCGATGGCGAAGCCCTGCCGACCCTGGTCGTCAACCGTCTGCGCGCCGGCCTCAAGGTCGCTGCCGTCAAGGCTCCAGGCTTTGGTGACCGCCGTAAGGCAATGCTCGAAGACATCGCTGTCCTCACCGGCGGTCAGGTGATCTCCGAAGACCTCGGCATCAAGCTCGAAAACGTGACCCTCGACATGCTCGGCACTGCCAAGCGCGTTGAAATCACCAAGGAAAACACCACCATCGTCGATGGCGCTGGTACAGCTGACGACATCCAGGCCCGCGTTGGCCAGATCAAGGCACAGATCGAAGAAACCACTTCGGACTATGACCGTGAAAAGCTGCAGGAACGTCTGGCGAAGCTCGCCGGTGGCGTTGCCGTGATCCGCGTCGGTGGCTCCACCGAAGTGGAAGTCAAGGAACGCAAGGACCGCGTCGATGACGCGCTCAACGCAACCCGCGCTGCCGTCGAAGAAGGTATCGTTCCGGGTGGTGGCGTTGCCCTGCTCCGCGCATCGAACGCCATCAAGGCCAAGGGCATCAATGCCGATCAGGAAGCCGGTATCGCCATCGTGCGCCGTGCTCTGCAGGCTCCCGTCCGCACCATTGCCAACAATGCTGGCGCTGAAGGTTCGGTCGTTGTCGACAAGATCCTCGAAAACAGCACCGCCACTTTCGGCTACAATGCTGCTACCGGCGAGTATGGCGATCTGGTTTCGCTCGGCGTTATCGACCCGGTAAAGGTCGTGCGTCACGCTCTGCAGGACGCCGCTTCGGTCGCTTCGCTGCTGATCACCACCGAAGCCACCATCGTCGAGGCTCCCAAGCCAGACGCACCGGCAATGCCGGGCGGCGGCGGCATGGGCGGCATGGGCGGCATGGACTTCTAGTCCAGCCCAACGCTGTAACGCTTCAAAGATTGTTTCTTCCCAGTCACGATCTTTGTGGAAGGCCCCGGTGGTGACACCGGGGCTTTTTTGTGTGCCGGTCCGGCGCTAGACTCCTCCCAACGAATCCGAGGAAGAAAACGATGCGCACGCCACGACGCGGCAATGCTTTTGACCAAGCCGAAGCCGCCTTCAAGAGCGCCACGACCAAGCCTGTTGAAGCAGCACCGGCCAAACCCAATACGCCGCCTGAAGGCAAGGAGCTGGTGTCGCTTCGGCTTGACCGCGCGGTGCTGGAGCATTTTCAGGATGATGGGCCGGGTTGGCAGGATCGGATCAACGCCGCACTCCGTATGGCCGCCGGGCTTGATGCCGAATAGCTGCGCGCCGACGCGTTTCTAGGGGAAGAACAGCAGCTTTATTGCCAGGGCAATCGACACCACGACCACCAGAGGCCGGATGACCTTTGCACCATAGCGAATGCCCGTGCGGGCACCGATATAGGCGCCGATAAGCTGGCCGATCGCCATGACGACGGCGACGGGCCAGACAACATGGCCACCGGGGATAAACACCACCAGTGCGGCAAGGTTGGAGGTGAAGTTCAGCGCCTTGGTGCTACCGGTGGCGCGAGTGAGGCCAAGGCCGAACAGCACTACGAAGCCGACAGTGAAAAATGCGCCCGTGCCGGGCCCAAAAATGCCGTCATAAAAACCGATGGCAAAGCCCATGAGCGGCACGAAGAGCCGGAATGGCAGGCGTGCCGCCTTGTCAGCATCCGACAGTTTAGGGGCGAACAGGAAATATAGCGCTATAGCGATAAGCGCGACCGGCACTGCGACATTGAGCAGGGACACATCGATGCGACTGACGGTGAAGGCGCCCAGCGACGACCCTGCAAAGGTGAGCGCTATGGCCGGCACCAGATCGCGCAGGGCGACAAAGCCGCGCCGCCAATAGGTCAAGACCGCCATGCCAGTGCCGACCATGGACTGCATCTTATTGGTGGCAAGCGCGGCAACCGGCGGCAGACCTGCCGAAAGCAACGCGGGCACGGTGATCATTCCCCCGCCCCCGGCAATTGCATCGACAAAACCGGCCAGCATGCCGACGGCCATCAGGGCGAGCAGAATAAGAGGATCGAGCATTTCAGGCCTGTTCGGCGGAGCGGGCTTGTGGCGCTTCGCTCAAGCGCCGCTCCTGAATGGGAATATTGATGATGGAGGACATAAAGGCACTCATCATCAACTGGAAGCCGGTAACCAGCGCGGTCATGGACAAAATGACAGCGCGCAGGGTCGCCGTTGATGTGAGCGGGCCGAAATCCCGTCGCGCCCATTCGGAAACGCCCCAGAACAAAGCCACGACACCACCCAGCATGAGCAGCGCAGCACCGAGGAGAATGCGCTCCAAGGTCAACGCTTCGAGCAGCCGGTCGTAGGTGGAGCGCGGAATGAAGCCATAGCGCGACGCAAAGCGCCGCCCCATAATGGCAAAAGCGATCGACTGAACGCCCATGATGACGCAGAGCGCGGCGACAATGAGGGTGTGGATGTCGAAGGTAACGCCTCCGATACGCATCGGTCCCCGCAGCAGCAAAGCCCCCACCAGCAGACCGGCGCAAAGCAGCAGCAGGCCGGGGTAAAGGAAGAGCCAGCGCGGCGAAAACAGCAGCAAAAAGCGCAGATGGCGCCAACCATCTCTGAAAGAGCGCAGGTGGGGTGGGCGCGATCGACCATCGGGACGCAGGGTTGTCGGCACTTCACGCAGATTGAGCTGACTCAGCCGCGCTTTAACTACCATTTCGGAGGCGAATTCCATGCCGGTGGTGCGCAGGTTGAGATCGAGGATCGCCCGCCGTGAAAAGCCACGCAGGCCACAATGAAAGTCACGGATCGGCGCGCTGAAAAATAGCCGTCCCACAAAACTCAAAACGGGATTGCCGATATAGCGATGATGCCAGGGCATTGCACCGCGCGAAATGCCGCCCGCAAAACGGTTGCCCATGACAAGATCCGCGCCGTCCCGCAGGGCGGCGACGAATGGGTCGAGATTGGCGAAATCATAGCTATCGTCGGCGTCGCCCATAATGATGAAGCGTCCCCGCGCAGCCGCAATGCCCGCCGACAGTGCAGCGCCATAGCCACGCTCTTCTGCATGAACGATGCGCGCACCATGATCGCGAGCAATATCCTGCGATCCATCCGTCGATCCATTATCGGCAATCAACACTTCGCCGGAAATCCCGGTGCGCGCCAGAAAGCTCTGAGCCTTGTCTATACAGGTGGCCAATGTCTCCGCCTCATTGAGGCAGGGCATCAAAATCGTCAGTTCAAGCGGCTCAGCCAAAACATATCCCCCGGCGACGCAGCGCCTAAATCGCATCGCGATCTTTCAGATTCGCTTCTGGCGCTTCAGGCCTTTGTTTTCGCGCATGTCTTGGTCCCAAAACCGCTACCCACTTTTAGGAGACATGCTCCAGTCCTTGTGCCTTGATTTCGGCTGATCCGGCAATCCCGTTACGCTTTCTCCAGCTTTCTGGCGCATTGCTAAAAGCCACTATGGGCGGAAATTTCTGATGAAGCAGCGCATTCTTCCATTCGCCATTGCCGGGGCCTTTGGATTTCTGGTTGATGCAGGGCTGCTCTTGCTCGCGGCTCCCGTATTGGGCGCGTTTGGCGGTCGGGCTTTGTCCTTCTCAGCGGCGGTGCTGACCACCTGGCTGATAAACCGCAATCTGGCCTTTGCCGACAAGGCGGTGTCCAGCGGCAAGGGGCGCGAGTTCCTGCGCTATTTTCTGGCCATGTTGCCTGGGGCCGCAGTCAATTGGCTGGTTTATGGGGTTGTCGTCGCGCTGATAGGTGGGAACGCGGCGGGGCTGGTTCTAGCCGTTGCCGGGGGCAGTATTGCGGGCATGACAACTAATTTGATTGCCGCCGACCGGCTGGTGTTTCGCAGCAGGCGCTAAACCGCGCCGCCATCTCCACCGCCGCCGCCATCCCCACCGGGTGCATCAGCACCTGACTGATCGGAATCGGGTTTGCCGCCCACCATAACAGGCGCACCAGTGTCGCCGTTTGCCGCAGTCTTGCGGCTCTCGCCCTTTCGCACTGCCACACCTGCATAGAGGATTGCCCCCGCGCCGATGAGGATAATAAGCCCGAAAAAGGCGATCTCTAGCTCAGCCATGCAGACGGCCTAACAGATTATCGAGCACTGCTTTGCGCTCTGCCGACCAATCTGCCGTCTTCGAGACGATAAGATTGGCTTCGCTCTTAAGCATCACGCCATCATCGAGCACCCGCAGGCCATTGGCAGCGAGCGTAGAGCCGGTGGAGGTAATGTCGACCACGATGTCGGCCACACCCGAGGCTGGGGCGGCTTCGGTGGCGCCGAGGCTTTCCACGATTCGGTATTCGGCAATGCCCGCGCTGGCAAAGTGCCGGCGGGTGATCGTGATGTATTTGGTGGCAATGCGCATCCAGCGGCCATGGCGCGAACGGAAATCGGACGCTACATCAGCCAGATCATGCATGTGCGTGACGTCGATCCATGCTTCGGGCACCGCGACCACGACATCGGCGCCGCCGAAACCCAGATTTCGGGCAAAATCGACAGAAGCCGGACCGGCCTCGCTGGTTTCGTGGATAAGATCGCGACCGGTGACGCCGAGATCAATATTGCCGCGAATAAGCTCGCGGGCGATTTCGGAGGCGGGGTAGAAGCGCACGGTAATTTCAGGAACACCTTCGATGGCCCCCAGATAGGAGCGCGCGCCGCCCGGACGGGTGATGGTGAGGCCACGTTGGGCAAACCAGTCGCGGGTCAGCTCTTCAAGGCGACCCTTGGAGGGAACGGCGAGGGTGAGGCTCATTTGGGCCACTCCGCTTCCAGACGATCAACCCAGAGTGCACAGCCCGAGGCAGCAACAGGTGCCGTCGCGCCGAGCCGTTCGAGCAGGCGGTCATATTGGCCGCCGGACACAAGAATGGTGCCGCCCTGCCCGCGCATTTCGAAGACGATGCCGGTGTAATAATCGAGGCGCGGCGAGAAGCTGGCGTCGAAACTGACACGCGCATCGCCCAGATTATCGAGGTGGCGGCGAATGGCGCGGATCGGCGCGCCAAGGAAAAGTCTGCGCTTTTCGCCCAGAGCCTCGACTTGGCGGAGCGCGCTCATCGCATCACCCTTGATGGCGAGGTATTCGCGCAACAGCTTGAGCGTCGCAGCAGGCACCTGCGCTGCATCGAGCGCCTGCTGTTCGAGAAAGCGGTCCGCGATTTCAGCAGGACTGCGGCCATCAGAAAGGCTGAGACCCGCCGAGACCATGCGGGCCGTGACGTCTTCGAGCAAATCGTCGCGCGAAGGCTGTTCACTGCGCGGGCTTTCGGGTGCGCGTTCAAGCCGCGTGAGCAGACGATCCATGGCTTCGGGATGACCAAACCGATGGCGAATGCGGCTGCGCCAGGCATCTGGCATATCGAGTTGTGCCAACAGTCCTTCAAAAAGGCCAACGCCGCCAAGATGCACCTGCGGCACGATGCCATAAAGCGAAAGGGCTGCGCGGGCGAAGGTCAGCACCTGATCGAGCGCAATATCGCCATCGGGCTGGGCCAGAAGCTCGATGCCCGCCTGATCGAACTCTGCGGGGCCAGTTTCGCGCTGGCGAAAAATCGGGCCAAGATATGAGAAGGCAGCAGGTTCGCGTGTGCCCGCAGCGATATAATCAGCGACAATAGGCAGGGTGAAATCGGGACGCAGGCAATATTCGGCGCCGTTCACGTCTGTCGTCAGCAGCAGGCGGCGACCAAATTCTTCGCCCGCCAGATCGAAATAAGGATCGGCTTTGAGCAATAGCGGTGGGGTGGCGCGACAACCGCCCTGCGCCTCAACGAGGGATTCGAGCTGCGTACGGCGATAGGCGGGATTGGTCATGATCTATCCCCGGCCACAGTGTCATTCCGGCCCACGGGCCGCTTCGCGCCCAAGGACAGGCTCTGGCCGGAATCCATGCGCGGCTCCAGCCACATATTCAGTGTCCGTGGCGTTGCCCGGACTTGGATCCCGGCCTGCGCCGGGATGACACCGAGCAGAGTGGAAACAATGCCGATCATTGCTCGCTCAGCAATTTCTGCACCGCCGAAACCAGTTCTTCGCGCTTGATCTCGAATTGGCCGGGCCTTGCGGCCTTCCATTCGGCATTGTCGGTGATCGCTTCCGCCGCCTGTTTTCCGGCGATCAGATCTTTGACCTGCAAAATGCCCTGTTCGCGCTCCTGGCTGCCTTCAATGATGACGACAGGCGAATTACGCTTGTCGGCATAAGCGACTTGCTTGCCGAAATTCTTGGTATTGCCGAGGAACATTTCGGCGCGAATACCGGCATTGCGCAGTTCGGACACCATAGCCTGATAGCGGGCGGTCTGGTCCTTATCCATGACGAGGACGACAACCGGGCCAGCGGGCTCGGTGGCACCAAGATTGCCGGTTAGCTTGAGCGCATTGGCAAGACGGGACACGCCCACGGAAAAGCCTGTGGCGGGCACGGGCTCGCGACGGAAGCGGGAGACGAGGCCATCGTAACGGCCACCGCCGCCGACAGAGCCGAACACTACGTCCTGGCCCTTTTCATTCTGCACCTTGAAGGTCAGTTCGATCTCGAAAACCGGGCCGGTGTAATATTCGAGACCGCGGACAACGGAGGGGTCGAGGATAACGCGGCCACCGAAACCAGCAGCGCTCACAAGACCAAAAATCGAGGCCAGTTCCTGCACACCCGCGAGACCGGTTTCTGAGCCACCGATGAGGCCAGCAAGAGAGTTGATGGTGGCGACGACATGAGCATTGCTGCCGCGCTCGACACCATCTGCCGGGATGCCGCTATCGACATAGGCGAGGATCGGCTCGATCTGGGCATCGGTGAGGCCAGCGCCCTTGGTGAAGTCGCCGCTTTCGTCCTTACGGCCAGCGCCGAGCAGCAGGCGCACGCCTTCGGGGCCGAATTTGTCGAGCTTGTCGATGGCGCGGAGAACGGTCAACTTCTGTTCATCGGTCGTGATGCCAGCGGTAGCAAGCACGCCATCAAGCACCTTGCGGTTATTGACGCGCACCACATACTTTCCCGCCAAGCCCAGTGCATCCATGACGTCGGCCATCATCATGCACATTTCGGCGTCAGCCTCGGGGCCCGCCGCGCCGACGGTGTCGGCGTCGAACTGCATGAACTGGCGGAAGCGACCCGGGCCGGGCTTTTCGTTGCGAAACACATAGCCCTGCCGATAGGAGCGATAGGGCTTGGGCAGGCTCTCGAAATTTTCAGCGAAGAAACGGGCAAGCGGCGCGGTCAGATCATAGCGCAGGCTCATCCATTGCTCGTCATCGTCCTGCAATGAAAACACCCCGGCATTGGGCCGGTCAGTGTCTGGCAGGAATTTGCCGAGGGTTTCGGTATATTCAAACAAGGGCGTTTCGACAGGGTCGAAGCCATAGCGTTCGTACACGGCCTTGATCTTGTCGATCATGGCGCCAACAGCGGCGATTTCACCGGGCGTACGGTCTTCAAAGCCGCGCGGCAGGCGCGGGGTAATGAGCTTGGGCTTTTCGGACATGATCGAACCTTGCAGGAAGTCGGCCCGTTCCTAGACGATTGGCCAGCATGAAACAAGAATGCTTGGGGCGGAACGGCGGCCGGGGGGTGCCCGGCCGCCTTTGACTATCAATAAGGTCTCCAGAGCGCGGGATGGAGGCGCAGATAGTCCATATTTGCGCCCGATTGTCGGCTGTCGTTTGCGTTCGACAGGCCGACGTCGTCACGTAGATAATCGGGAACCTCGCAATATGAGCGCGGTGACTGCGCCCACCAGGCGCGCAGCGCCTCGCGAAGAACGACAATGATACCGCGCTGACGCACGGCGTCAGCGATGGAGAATTCGAGACGCAGAACAATGCTGCGCTCTTCGATTGCATTCGAAGACATCTGATTTTCCGGCAGCACAACGCCACCGGCCTCTGGTTTGAGTCGGAGTGCGAAAGACGGAATCCGGACGCAAAACGAGCCGGGCTCAGCTATTCACGGTTTGGAGTTGAAAGGTTCGCCAGCCGGAGAACGGCCAGAGATGCACGAAGGCAAGCGGTCTATGGGCGACCGAGATGATGCCAGGTGGGCCCCGAACGGCGGGTCAGTATATTTTTCATATGACGCCTCCCTCGGTTGGCATTGCGAACACTGGCTGGATAACTCACGATCCTGTGAGCCGCAAGTAGAAGTGTGGCAGCTTGCCACATTGATGAAGCCCCTGTTGCACGTCTGCAACGAACACGTCTCTCGCGCTTAGATTCAATTAACCTTTCGCATGCAGGCGACGTTAACCACGCGGCTTGACCTCTCTTTTGTGCTTGGTCGGCAAAATGGCGTGATCTGTTTGGGGGTCATGTCATGGTCTTGACGTTTTCGCGCAAGCTGGCCGCGCTTCTGGCTAGCCTTTGTGTGTTGTTGGCATCGGTGCCAGCACAGGCCGACACGTTCCGGCCCGGCTGGCGTTTTGCGCCGCCGCCCGGCGTTACGCTGACCACGAAAACGCCCCAGCATGCCTTGGCTCTCAAAGGCAATGCCTATGTCTCCCCAGCCTATCTGCGACAGGTCGTGCCCTATTCGACCAGCGAGCGCAGCGGCACCATCGTGGTGGATACACAGAGCCATTTTCTTTATTTCGTGCTCGGCGACGGTCGGGCGCTGCGCTACGGCATCGGTGTCGCGCGCTCTGGCTTTGAGTGGAGTGGGTCCCACCGGGTGACCCGCAAGGCAGAATGGCCAAGCTGGACACCACCGGCAGAGATGCGAAAACGCCAGCCCGGCCTGCCGATACGCATGGATGGTGGTCCCAATAATCCACTCGGCGCGCGTGCGCTTTATCTGGGTTCAACCCTCTATCGCATTCACGGCACCAATGAGCCCTGGTCGATCGGACAGAACGTCTCGTCGGGCTGTATCCGAATGACCAATGACGACGTGATCGATCTCTATGGTCGGGTGCAGCTCAATACCAAGGTTGTGGTGCGCTGAAAAAGGCCGGGGCCGGGGGGACGATGATGTCTGGATTTTTGAGGCTTGCACACCGCTTCGGTAAAGACGAGAGCGGCGTTTTCGCGGTGGTGTTCGGAGTCATGGCGATTGTGCTGGTGGCCCTTGGTGGCGCTGTGGTGGATTATGTCACGCTCGAACAGACGCGCTCGCGCGCTCAGACGGCACTGGATGCCGCCGCCCTCGCACTTCAGCCTGAAATATTCAAACCCGGCTATAACGATGACACCGTAAAGGCGCTCGCGGAAGCGATCATGCTGGAACGCATTGGCGATAGCCGCGTGAATGCCAGCATCGAGCAAGTCGTCTCCTCGGTCGAAGACGGCTCTCTCTATTTTCGGGCACGCATTTCCATGCCCACCACATTCGTGGCACTGGTCGGCGTGCCAACGCTTGGCGCGGGAGTGGAATCGGAAGCCACGCGCAAAAAGCTGGAATTGGAAGTGGTCATGGTGCTGGACAATTCCGGCTCCATGCAGAACGAAAGCCGTATGACCCGTCTGGTCGAGGCCGCTCGCTGCGCCACCTACATTCTGATGTATGAGGCCGTCATTGACGCGCCTGGCAACAGCAATACCTGTATTCCCGCCCCAGGCGCCGCCCTCGTCGAGAATGTGCGTATCGGCATCGTGCCTTTCACCATGTTCGTCAATGTCGGCACCAATAACGCAAATGCGGCCTGGATGGATCGCACCGGTGCATCGTCCATCCATTTCGATAATTTCGACAATGATGACGACGAGGATCGGCTGGTCACCAGTATGACATCGCCGAATTATTCCTTCCCCACCCGCCAGCGTCTCTTCCAGGCCGTGGGCGAAGCTTGGCGCGGTTGCGTGGTCGCGCGCCCACACGTCAAATCCGGCACAAGACCAACCGAATATCTGGATACAGATGACACACCGCCGACCGGTGGCGACACTCTGTTTGTGCCGATGTTTTCACCAGACCTGGCCAGCGGCACCGGCGGCAACAATTATGTGGCCGACACCCCGGCGATCTGTGACCGCCCGGCCACCGCCGGAACGCAATGCGTCATCTACGAGCAGCGCACCTATAGCAGCCGAAACGGCTGGAGCGCTGCCTCTGTGACCCGTCGCGATCGTCTTGGTTCCGAAAACTTCGTCAGCGACCTCTCATATCCGGGTGCCTTCTATGGACGACATGCCGATAGTTGCAGCTGCCGCAGTACCGTCACGACCACCAACTGGGTTACAGACAGCAGAAACAGTAATCTTCAGACCCGCACGACGACTTGCAATGGTTACGTCCCGGAAGGACTTTCCACACGGGAATTGCAGGAACGCGTCTGCAAATATTACGCTGGCAACCCTTCGACGGGCTTCTCCACCGGGCCGAATGCTGATTGTACGCGCACGCCCATCCTGCCATTAACCAGCGATCCTAATGCGGTGATTGCCACGATTGGCAATATGCGTGCCGAGGGCGGCACCAATATTCATGAGGGCGCAGCCTGGGGCTTCCGGGTCATCTCCCCCGGCCTGCCTTTCGATCAGGGCAATGCTTACGGCGAGGCAACCAGCAAGGTCATGATCATCATGACCGATGGCGAGAATACCGACTACAATCTCTCCAACCATTGCAATGCGGCGATGCGGAACCTCAATGGCAAGTGCTACAACAGCGCCTACGGATTTCCGTATAATTCAATGAACAACAAGGCAGAGTCGACCAGCGGTGGCACGGTGGAGCGTCTTGGCCGGTTGAACGCAGCCAGCAATGTTGGCAGCAATACGGGGGCAGTCGGTGTCACCAATGCTGCCCTCGTGGCTGAGATGAATAACCGCACCGCACAGACCTGTGCCAATGCCAAGGCGCCTCCGGCGGGTATTACCATATACACGATCGGCCTGGCGACGGGGACCGTCACTCAGAGCACCGAGGCGGTGGTCCGCGCCATGCTGACCAATTGCGCTTCGACTGTCGACCGCGCCCATTTCCCAGAAAATTCCGGACAGCTAAAGGCCACGTTCGAAGACATCGCGAACGATCTCACCGCTTTGCGACTGGCTCGATAATGTTTGGGAGAGTGGTACCACCTCTCGGGATCGAACCGAGGACCTCTAGATCCACAATCTAGCGCTCTAACCAACTGAGCTAAGGCGGCAAACCAAGACGGGGGCGGCAGAGGCGACCCCGAAATCGCGCGGAACATAGGTCGAGATGAACGCCATGACAAGCACCGATTTTATCCTGTGGACAGCAAGGCAAAACGGGCCGGTCGTAAAGGTGTGTTGGCGGCTGTGCGCTTAACCATATGGCGCGATGTGAGGATCACGCTGGCTTGTGATGCTGGATTCGTCGGACCCGTCACTATATTGAAGAACACTTAAGGAACCTTAAGCATTTGTGCCAATATGGAACAGAATGCCGGGAACGCGACTGGATACAGGCGATCAATGAATGAGAGCTGGACCACATTGCCGAATGCGCCCGACGTGTTGCGACACGCCGACGACGCACGCCCGGCATGGCTGTGGTCCGCAGATGGCCAGAGGCTGATCTGGAGCAATGCGGCCTCCAGCCTGCTTTTAGCCAAGATCAAAAAGCATGGCCTCAAGCGCGCCGATCCTGCCAGCCCCATCAAAGGACAGGTGTCCCGCATCATCCGGCTTGGCATATCGGGGCGATCCAGCCTTGCGCGCATTCAGTTTCTGGCGGGAGAGCGCCCGCTTTCGCTCACCTGCACCACAACGCCGTTGAGCTGGGAAAATGGCGAAACAGTTCTACTGATCGTCGCGGTCGATGCCATTGACAGCAACATTCTTGCAGCAGCCGACAATGCGCCGACTGTTGCCAGCGACACCGAGGTTTCAGAGCAGAGAGCGGAAATTGCGCCAGAACCAGAGGCCCAGCCAGTCGTTTCCGGACATGACGAAAACTACCAGCACGAGTTGAAGAGCTGGCAGGAGGCGGACGCCGAGACCGTATATCAACCCGTACAGCAAGAAGAAGTGCTCGATCCTGAGCAGGATGAGCCCCATGTATGGGCAGCGGACCAGGATAGCGGCTCGGAAGATTCGGTCGAGCCTAGCGAAGCCGAGACTGAGACGCTCCCCGAAGCCCAGGCAGATCGGTCTCAGGATAATATGGGCCGCTTGAGCGCACTGGTGGACAAGCTCGTGGCAGACGACACGCTTTTTGCCCCGCTGAGTGAAGCTGACGATCATCCGCCAATGGTATCGGGGCCCGCTGAAACAGACGATCAGGGCGAAGAAAACAGTTTCGTCGACGACGTGGATGGCCGCGAAGTCGCGCGTCTATATCGTGTAACCGGTCGCGGTTTCACACAGCGCCATAGCGAATCCGAAGTCACTAGCGACATTGCTGACGATGAGCCATCTGACCTTCCCACTGAAGCTGACGGTGAGGAGCTTCTAGCGGCAGACGACGCCATCCCCTCATCGGAAGAGATTGCTGACATCGCCGCCGAAGCCCCGCCCGATCCAGAAGTCGTCGAGCGCGTATCCCGTTATAATTTTGACGAGCTGTCGCGTATTCTTGGGGATCGCGTCGGTGAACGCGGCGCGCAAAAATCAGAGTTTGCCGTTTCGGTTCCAGCAAACACGCCTCCCGCGACGCCCGGTGCTCTGATCAATCTGGGTGGCGAAACGCTGGTGCTTAATCGCCTGCCGCTGGGCATTTTGGTGTTCCGCGATCAGCAAATTCTGTTCGCCAATCGTGCCATCACCGAAATGGTGGGCTATGAGTCTGCCGAGGGCTTAAGACAGGCCGGGCTGGCTGCGGTGTTCCCGGCCATGGGTGCCGAGGGACAGGAAGCCGGGCCGGTCAATCATCTCGTGCAGAGAAGCGGTACATTGGTGCCGGTGACAGCGCGGCTGCAATCCATTTCCTGGCAGGGGCGCCCTGCCCTCATGCTTTCGGCCAGCACGACCGAAGTGCGCACCGGGCATGAAGAGGCTGTGCGCGCCTTTGCCGGCAATTTTGCCGATCTGCGCGGCGACGGTTTTATCGAAGCGAGCCGTTCGGGCACCATCAGCGCCGCCAGCGCAATGGCGGCCTCGCTGTTGGGCGGCGGTAAGCCGATGATCGGCAAACCGCTCTCTACCGTAGTCGGGGACGATGACAGACTGGCGCTTCAGGCATTTCTCGAACGCCCTGCCCGGTTCGCCGAGACCGCGCGACCCAGCCTGCCTTTGCGCTCCGCCGATGGCCGCTCTGATATCTTGCTGTTCGCGCTCGGTCAGGCGGGGATCGTCAGTGGCTATTTCGGCTTCGTGCATGCGCGCGAGGCTACGCCTCCGGCTCGTATCGGCACAGCTGGCGAAGCTGATCCTGCGCTTTTGGGTCGGATCAGCCGCGGCGTGCGCCGCCCGCTCAATACAATTATGGGCTTTTCTGAACTGATCGGCACCAAAGCGTTCGGTGCTTTGGGCAATGATCGCTATGAGGGCTATGCCGAGGACATTTCCCGAGCCGGTCGCGAGATCGCAGCTCTCGTCGATGAACTGGATGATTATGCGCGCCTACGCGATGGGCGCTATCTGCCACAACGGGCGAGCCTTGACCTCACCGACCTGCTCGAAAACTGCGTGCTGCGCATTCGCGATCAGGCCAATGCCGGTCGCGTTATCGTGCGCAATGCCATTTCCGAGGCCCTGCCCCGCGTCACAGCCGACCGCGCGTCGCTCGCTCAGGCCGTGCTGAACCTACTTGCCAGTGCCATTGACCAGACCCCGGCTGGGGGCACAGTGATCATCTCGGCGCAGCGTATGGACGATGGCGCCATTGCCATTCACGTGCGCGATTCGTCGGCGCATGCAGTAGATATGGCCGAACGGTTCGTGGTGTTCCGCGACGGTGTGGATCGAGATGGCCAAACTCTTGCGCCGATCCGCTCGAGCGTTGGGCTGGCGCTGACTCGGTCACTGCTGGCGGTCAATGCCGTCACGCTGTCTGTCGATCCGGCGGGCAATGAGGGACTATTGTTTTCGCTCAAAATTCCAGCCGATCTGGCAGATTTCAGAAACGCCAGTGACGCCTAAAACAGAATTTGAGAAACCCGCCTGACCCCAAATTATAAGTAGATTTTCGTAATCATCTAATCATTTGGATTCATTCAACTATCTCTATACAGTTTTGAACCAATCTAATCTGTAACCAATTGTTTTTATTGGATTTATTGACTTTTCTGCATGCAGGTTTCATTAAGCGCCTGTCAAACAGGCCCTTGAAACCCGATGCAGCAGGAGAAGCAGATGACCAAGACCGCGCATATTTTCGGCGCCCTTCTGGCCACCACCATTCTGGCCGGCGTAGCCGCACCAGCCTTTGCCCAGAGCGGCGAAGTCAATATCTACAGCTATCGTGAGCAAAGCCTGCTCCAGCCGCTGCTCGACAAGTTCACCGCCGAAACCGGCATTACCGCAAACGTGCTCTATGCTGGTGACGGCCTGCTCGACCGCGTCGAAGCCGAAGGTGAACTCTCGCCCGCCGACGTCGTGCTCACCGTCGACATCGGCAATCTGGTCAGCGCCGAAGAAAAGGGCCTGACCCAAGCTATCACCACCCCGGTGCTCGAAGAACGCGTGCCTGCAGCCTTCCGCGACGACGACGCCAACTGGACCGCTCTGTCGCTGCGCAGCCGCGTGTTCTACGTCTCCAAGGATCGCGTCGACGCCACTGCGCTGACTTATGACGACCTGACCTCTGACGAGTGGAAGGGCCGCATCTGCACCCGCACCGGCACGCACGCCTACAATATTGGCATGATTGCCCATTATATCGCCCTGCACGGCGAAGAGCATGCTCGTGAATGGCTGGCTGGCGTTCGCGACAACCTCGCTTTCCCGCCTACCGGCAATGATCGCGTTCAGGTCAAGAACATCCTCGAAGGCTCTTGTGATCTGGCCATCGTCAACACCTATTACATGGGTGCGATGCTCAACAACGAAGCCGAGCCGGAGCAGAAGGACTGGGCCAACTCCGCCCGTATCATCTACCCCGACGCCGACGGTGAAGGCACTCAGGTGAACGTGGCTGGTGGCTTTATCACCAAGCATGCACCGAACGCAGAAAACGCCAATGCGCTGATCGCCTTCCTGCTCTCGGATGACGCTCAGGCCGTTTATGCCGACACCAATTACGAATTCCCGGTCGTTCCCGGCGCTCCGATCAACGATCTGGTCGCCAGCTGGGGCGAGCTGAAGGCTTCGCAGGTGCCGCTGACCGAAGTTGCCGCCAACCGTGCGCTTGCTGCACAGCTGGTTGACGAGCTGAAGTTCGACGAAGGCGCGCAGAACTAAGCCGTTTGCGACCGCTGAACACAGCATTGAAATATGAGCGGACCGGCGGGGCTTTTGCCCTGCCGGTCTTGTCGCTTGTTCTGGTGCTCGTGGTGGGAGTCCCCATCATCTGGCTATCCATCGCGGCTTTGGGCGCGCTCAGCGCGGGCAGCAACGGCCTTGCCGCCACGATGCTGCCAACTGCATTGCGCGAAACCGGTACACTCATGATTTCCGTGGGCCTGATCACCGGCATCGTGGGGCTCGTGGCCGCCTGGCTGGTTACCCACTACGATTTTCCACTTCGACGACTGTTCGATTGGGCGCTGGTCCTGCCTTTGGCCGTGCCGACCTATCTCGCCGCCTATTCCTACGTTGAATTTCTGGACTTCACAGGCCCGATCCAGAGCTTCGTCCGCGAGATGACGGGCGCGACGACGATCCGCGACTATTGGTTCCCCAACATCAAAAGCCATTGGGGCGCGGTGCTGGTCTTTTCTGCCGTGCTTTACCCCTATGTCTATGTCGCATGCCGCGCCTTTTTCCTGATGCAATCGACCTCTCTCAGCATCGCGGCACGCACCCTTGGGGCCAGCGGTGCCCGCACATTTTTTGCCGTGGTGCTGCCTATTGCGCGACCGGCTCTGGTTGTCGGCATGACGCTGGCGATGATGGAAGTTGTCAACGATCTGGGCGCGGTACAATATTTTGGCATCAATTCTATCACCAATGTCATTTATTCCACCTGGATCAACCGCTCCGATTTTGGCGGCGCGGCGCAATTGGCGGTGACGGTGGTTCTGGTTATTGGCCTGCTCATCATCGCCGAGCAAAAGGCGCGGCGGAACCGCGCTTACACAGCCCAGCGCGACAGCCGCATTCTCCCTGCCCGGGAGACTTTGACGGGCGCGAGGCGGTTGCTCGCCCTCGTCTTCTGCACCATCCTGTTCCTTCTAGGCTTTGGCATTCCTGCAGGTGAGCTGCTTTATCTCTCACTCCGACTCTACCACCCAGAAACCATGGCGCTTATGTTCAACGCGCTGGTGCCAACGATCATGCTCGCCACCTTAGGCTCGCTCGTTACTGTCGCCTTGGGTCTAATGGCCGCGCGGGCAGGCGAGCGCTCCGCAACAAGCTGGGGCTTCATCCGTATTGCCACGCTTGGCTATGCCATTCCAGGCACCGTTCTGGCTTTGGGTCTGCTGCAGCCGCTCGGCCAAGCCGATCTGTGGTTCAACCGTATGACCATGGCGCTGTTCGAGTGGCGACCCGGCCTCATCATTTCAGGCTCGATGGCGGCGCTGATCTATGTTTACGCGATCCGCTTTCTTGCGGTCAGCCACTCGACACTCGACGCCGCGATGAAAAAGCGCGGCAATCGCATGCTTGATGCCAGCCGCGCGCTTGGGGCGAGCCGGATACGGACCTTTTTCCGCATCGACCTGCCCACCCTCTCCCCCGCTTTGCTCTCGGCGGGCATGCTGGTCTTTGTCGAAATCGTCAAGGAATTGCCAGCCACTCTGCTGCTGCGCCCGCTGGGCGTCGAGACTCTGGCGACGCTGATCTATTCGCGCGCCAATGTGGGACTATTTGCACAGGCAGCGCTCCCGGCACTCTGCATTGTGCTGGCCGGCACAATCCCGGTCATTCTTGCTTCATGGGCCGGGGATAGGCGAAAAGTTTGACATATCAGGCAGGTGCGCTTGCAAGTGGCTTTGGACTATATCTAGTCCAGAGGTCGCCCGTTCGCGCCTCGGCTTGAGGAGACGATGATGACCAAGACCCTGATGCTGGCCGCCGCCAGCCTCGTTCTGGCCACGAGCGCCGCTTTCGCGCAGCCCACCGAAATCCGCATCGGCGTCGCGCTGGAGCCACCAGTTCTCGACCCCACCGCCAATGCAGCAGAAGCGGTCGATGTGGTCGTCTATCAAAATGTCTTCGAGGGGCTCACCCGTATCGACCAGAATGGTGCCGTGCAGCCCGGCCTCGCCGACAGCTGGACCATCAGCGAAGACGGGCTGACTTTCACCTTCACACTGCATGAAGGCGTCACCTTTCACGATGGCACCAGCTTTGATGCCGAAGACGTCAAGTTCACCTTCGACCGGCTCTTGGCCGAAGACAGCCTCAATGCGCAAAAGGCGCTCTACGAACCCATTGAAACTGTCACTGTCGTTGATCCGCTGACAGTCGAATTCACCCTGTCCCGACCCGATGGACTATTCCTGTTCAATCTCGGGCGCGGTGACGCCGTGATCGTTGCCCCCGAAAGCGCCGAGAATAACGCAACCGACCCCATCGGCACCGGGCCATTTGCCTTCGTACAGTGGGATCGCGGTAGCCGGGTGATCCTCGAACAATACGGCCCCTATTGGGGAGAAGCACCGGCCCTCACCAAAGCCACATATCGCTTCATATCCGACACGGCTACGCTGACCAATGCGCTGCTTGCCGGAGACGTCGACGGCACCAATAATTTCGCGCCCGAGGCGCTCGCCGTCTTTGAGAACAACCCGCAATTCAAGGTGCTGGTTGGCTCCACCGAAGGCGAGACCATTCTGGGCACCAATAATGCCAAGGAGCCGTTTAGCGATCTGCGTGTGCGTCAGGCCATGGCTCATGCGCTGAACCGGCAGGAAATCATCGACGGCGCCACCTATGGTTATGGCGTACCTATCGGCACCCATTTCGCGCCGCACCATCCCTATTATGTCGATCTGACTCAGACTTATCCCTACGACCCCGAAGCCGCCAAGGCGCTACTGGCTGAAGCAGGCTATGCGGATGGTTTCTCGGCGACGCTCAAACTGCCACCTGTCGCCTATGCGCGGCTTTCCGGGCAGATCATTGCCAGCCAGTTCGCACAAGTCGGTATCCGGCTTGAACTGATCAATGTCGAATGGGCGCAGTGGCTGGAAGACGTTCTGACCAACAAGGATTTCGATCTCACTATCGTGGCGCATGTCGAGCCGTTCGACATTGGCATCTATGCCGATCCCAATTACTATTTCGGCTACAACAATCCCGACGTTCAGGCCCTCAACGAGACGCTTAATGCCACCACGGACGAGGCCGAACGCCAGCGCATCGCGCAGGAAATCCAGACCATCATCGCCAAGGATGCCGTCAACGGCTATTTGTTCGAACTGGCGCAAACAGGCGTCTGGAACGCCAGGCTCGAAGGCATGTGGCAGAATGCACCCATCGAAGGGGTGGTGCTGCGGGATATTCGCTGGGTGGAATGAGCGCTCTACACTACTCAAGAGCACCGCGCTGCCCTCGGGCCTGACCCGAGGGCCTCTGGCAACGGGCTACAGACTTAAATGGCCCTCGGATCAAGTCCGAGGGCAGCCCCTGTGGCGTAAGGAAATTCAGCGGCGACTGGAAGGCTTATTAGCCTCATGATCCCCTACCTCCTCCAGCGCATCCTCAGCTTCGCCGCTACCCTCTTCATTGCGGCTCTGGTGATCTTCATCCTGCTCGATCTCCTCCCCGGCGATCCGGCGCGGTTTGTGCTCGGTATCAATGCCAGTGAAGCCAGCGTTGCCGCGCTGCGCAATCAGATGGGGCTCGACCTGCCCGCGCATGAGCGGTTTTTTAACTGGATTTTCGGCATGGTGCAGGGCGATTTCGGCACCTCTGTTACCCAGCGCACCGCCATTGGTGGACTGATTGCCGAACGGATGGCCGTCACTTTGCCGCTGACGCTCATGGCCATGGTGCTGTCTATGGTGATTGGCCTGCCGCTGGGCATTATTGCGGCGATGCGGCGCGGCAAGGCGACCGATACGGGGCTCATGGTCCTCGCGCAAACCGGCATCGCCATTCCTAATTTCTGGTTTGGAATGCTGCTGACCCTAGTCTTCGCGGTTGGGTTGCGCTGGTTGCCCACCGGCGGCTTCACGCCATGGCATGAAAATCCCTGGGCAGCGTTTCGTGGGCTGATCCTCCCCGGCATGGCTTTGGCTCTTCCGCAAGCCTCCATTCTTGCCCGCGTCATGCGCACTGCGCTGGTGGATGTCACTGGACAGGATTTCATCCGCACCGCCCGCGCCAAGGGGCTGACCAAGGCAGAGGCGATCTGGCAGCACGGCATCCGCAATGCCATGCTGCCGGTCCTCACCATTTTGGGCCTGCAATTCGCCTTTCTGATTGCCGGCACGATCATCGTCGAAAACGTCTTCTACCTGCCCGGCCTTGGCAGACTGATCTTCACCGCCATTTCCGAGCGCGATCTGGTTTTGGTGCGCAGCGCGACGATCGTTCTGGTGCTGGCCGTTACAGCCACCATGTTCATCACCGATCTCCTCTACGCGCTGGTCGATCCGCGCTTGCGGAGAGGCGCCGCATGAATTTCCAGCGTTTTCTTCGCCATCCCAGCCTCGTTATCGGCCTTGGCGCGGCCAGTCTGTTTGCGCTGCTGGGTCTGATTTCGCTGTTCTGGACACCCTACCCCATCGAGCAGATCGTCATCGCCCGCCGCTTTGCCGGCCCCGGTCTCGACTATCTACTGGGTACAGATCACCTGGGCCGCGACATCGCTTCACTGATCATGAGCGGCACGCTGACCAGCTTTCTCGTCGCCGCCTCGGCGCTGGTGATCGGTGTCGGTATCGGTGTGCCCATGGGGCTGGCCGCAGCCGCATGGGGCGGCGCGGTAGAATGGGTGGTGTTGCGGATTTCCGACGTCACCTTTGCCTTTCCCTCGGTGGTCATCGCCATCCTTATCGCCACTCTGGCCGGCCCCGGCGAACTCAATGCCATTCTCGCCATAGGCATTTTCAATATTCCGGTCTTTGCGCGGGTGGCGCGGGGCGGCGCACTGGCTATCGCGACGCAGGATTATGTCGCGGCCGGACGCCTCGCCGGTCTCGGCAATGCTGCCATCGCTGCACGCCATCTACTACCCAACATAACCAGTTTGATCATCGTGCAGGGTACGATCCAGCTCTCCCTCGGCATTTTGGCCGAAGCGGGCCTGTCCTATATCGGGCTTGGCACGCAGGCCCCAGCCACCAGCCTCGGCCTCATGCTGCGCGACTCGCAGAGCCTGTTTCTGATCCATCCCTGGCTCGGCATTGTGCCGGGGCTGACCATCGTGCTCATCGTCATTGCGCTCAACATCGCCGGAGACGGCTTGCGCGACGCTATGGACCCACGCCTGCGCCGAGAGGGTTTGAACCATGGCGCTGGTTGATATCGAGAACCTCACAATCCGCTTTGACGGCCGCGCTGTGGTGTCGAACCTGTCGCTCAAAATCGAACGCGGCGCGCGTTTCGGCATTATCGGCGAGAGCGGTTCGGGAAAGTCGCTGACGGCGCTCGCGATTGCCGGCCTGCTCCCTGACAATGCCGAAGTCTCGGGCATGATCCGCTTTGATGGCGCGCCCTTGCCCCAAAATGAAAAGCAGATGGCGCGGCTGCGCGGCAGCCATTTCGGCATGGTGTTTCAAGAGCCTATGACCGCGCTCAATCCATTGATGAAAATCGGCGATCAGATCAAGGAGGCTGCCGCGCTTGCGCAGAGCGGGGCTGATAGCCCGGCTCTGCTCGCCGAAGTTGGCCTCCTACCTGAACACGTCGCCCGCTTTCCTCATGAACTCTCGGGCGGACAGCGGCAGCGGGCCATGATCGCCATGGCTCTGGCCAGCGCGCCCGACTTGCTGATTGCCGATGAACCCACTTCGGCGCTTGATGTCATTACCCAGCGCATGGTGCTCGATCTCATCGCCGAGATTTGTGACCGGCGCGGTATGACGTTGCTCTTCATCAGCCACGACATCCGTGCGGTCGCAGCACTCTCCGACCAGATCGGCGTGATGCGCGCGGGCGAGCTGGTGGAAACGGGGCGCACCGGCAAGGTGCTGCGCAGCCCGGAAACTGACTATGCGCGCAGGCTCATCGCAGCCAGCCATATGGATCGCCGCGTCAGCCATCACCATATCGGCACAACCTTGCTGGAAGTGGAAAAGGTCAGCCGCATATACGGAAGGAATGGAGTTTGGCTCTGGGGCCAAAAGCCCGTGCGTGCCGTTAATAATGTCAGCCTTTCCATCGCTTCCGGCGAATGCGTAGCACTGGTTGGTCCATCGGGGTGCGGCAAGACTACGCTAGCGCGAATGGTTGTCGGCCTCGACAGCGCTACAGACGGCCTATTCCGTCTCGATGGCCAAAGCTACAGAGGCCGCGATCTGCCGCCAAAGCTACGCACCGCAATGTCACTGGTGTTCCAGGATCCGTTCAGCAGTTTCGATCCGCGCATGACCATGGGCCAGTCGCTGGCCGAGCCTCTGCATCTGCGTGGTTCAATCTCCAAAGCTGAACGCGACCAGCGCCTGCACGACGCCATTACTTCGGTTGGCCTTGATCCATCCATGCTCAGCCGCTATCCGCATGAATTTTCTGGCGGCCAGCGCCAGCGCTTGGCCATTGCGCGCGCCATGGTTACGCGCCCGCGCCTGCTCGTGCTCGATGAGCCGGTGTCGGCGCTGGACGTTTCGGTGCGAGGCGATGTGCTCAACCTGCTTGCGCGATTGCAGGCGGAACATGGGCTGACTTATCTGATCATCAGCCACGATCTCGATATGGTTGGGGCGATGGCAGACCGGGTTCTGGTGATGGAAGCCGGGCAAATCGTGGAAGAAGGCAAGCCGGAGGCGTTGTTTGCTCATCCACAGCATGCGTTGACGAAAGCACTGATGGCGGCGCGGCTGCGGGATGTGGCCTGAGGAGGAAGTACACAGGGCTGTGCTCTGGCTTGACCCGAAGACCATTCGGATTATTGCGCAAAAGTGGATAGAGGTCCTCGGGTCAAGCCCGAGGACAGCATCGAGTAAATTTCGAAACGCTGGCGGGCTATGACCGCCTGAACACCAGCACCGTCTCGACGTTCCCGTCGCCTCCGGCAATCGGGGACACCACCTTGGCCCGCAGCGTAAAGTCAGCGCTTTCGACAAACGCGACCACGTCATCCATCGCCCGCTCGTTGGCGGCAACATCGGTGACGATCCCGCCCTTGCCGACAAAATCGCGGCCCACTTCAAACTGCGGCTTGAACAAGATCACCGCCTGCGCATCCGGCCCGCATAAGTCCAAAGGTGCGTCGAGCACTTTGGTCACGGACACAAAGCTCACATCGGAAACCAACAGGTCGATCTCGTCGGGTATGATCACCCGATCCAGTTCGCGCGCATTCTGTCCCTCTAGACTCACGACACGCGGATCATCGCGCAAGCTGGCGTGCAATTGGTCGTGGCCGACATCGACGGCGAATACCTTGGCGGCGCCACGTTCGAGCAAAACCTGCGTAAACCCACCTGTGGATGAGCCCACATCAAGACAAGTCTTGACGGAGACGTCAATTCCGCCTGCATCGAGCCCGGCAATCAGCTTGAGGGCCGCACGGGAAACATAACCCGACGCCGGATCGTCGAGCGTCAGCGCATCGGCCTCGCCAACCATCTGATTTGGCTTTTTCGCCGGTTCGCCATTGACCATGACGGTGCCGCGCAAAATGGCGTCGCGAGCCCTCGCACGACTGGGCGTCAGCCCCCGCTGTTCGAGCGCCAGGTCAAGCCGGATGCGACTCACCCCTTGATCAGCCGTTCGATCTTGGCGCGGGCCGTGTCGCCATTCTCTTCATAGGCAATGGTGCCCTGAAAGGTGCCATCGGCCTTGATGAGAAAGGTCAGAGCCGTGTGGTTGACGAGGTAGAATTCGCTGTCCACATCGCCAGCCTTTTCCGAGAACACGCCGAAGGCGGCCTTGATCTGGTCGGTCTGGGCCTCGTCGCCTACCAGCCCAATAATGCTGGGATCAAAGCCCTCGACATAATCCTTGACCATTTCAGCGGTGTCGCGCTCGGGGTCAACGGTGACGAAGATGATGCGCAGATCGTCGGCATCCAGCCCGAGCTGGGCGCGCCATGCCGTTGTTTCCGCCAAAGTCGTCGGGCACACGTCTGGGCAGAAAGTATAGCCGAAGAAAATAAGGCTTGGCGTACCGCGCAAATCGTTCTGCGTGAATGTGCCACCCTTTGTGGAGGCGATGGCAAATTCCTGACCATTGAGACCAAGGGGGCGCTGCGGCGGCTTGAACATATAGAGCGCAGTTGCGCCAATGGCTGCAACAGCCACCAGAACCCACAATACGATCCGGAAGTTACGCAGTGCCTTGCTGGTCATCGTTTCCACGCCTCAAACAGAACTGCCCCTTGATGCGCCGAGGCTTAGGCTTTGGGCAACAGGCAGATTGCCGCGCCCGTTCTATTGAGCGTCGAGCGGCTCGGCGCCCGTCGCCTTTCCTTCGCGCGACAGCGTAATCTTCTCGATCCGCGCTTCGGCGGTCTTGAGCAAGGCTTCGCAATGGGCTTTGAGGGCTTCGCCTCGTTCATAAATGGCAATCGACTCTGCCAACGGCGCGCGGCCACTTTCGAGCTTGCCGACGATCTGTTCGAGCTGTTCCAGCGCCGCCTCGAAGCTCAGCGATTTCACATCGTCATTGTCGGCCATAATATGCTCCGCGCGTTTCTGAATTTCACCCGTTGAGCAATGTTGTCACATGATGCGCAACGCCGCCGCTCAGGCCCTTGAGGTCATAGCCACCTTCGAGCAGCGACACAATCCGATTGGCGCAACGCTTGCCGGCGACATCCATCAACTTTGCTGTCACCCAGGCAAAATCCTCATCCTGCCATTCGAGCTGCGCCAGCGGATCAAGGTGGTGGGCGTCAAAACCGGCAGAAATCAGCAACAGATCAGGTGCAAAATTGTCGAGTGCGGGCAGGATAATGTCGCGATAGGCTTCGCGCATTTCGGCGCCACCAGAGCCCTCGCGCAGTGCTGCATTGAAGATATTGCCGACGCCTGTTTCGCTCGGGTTCCCGGTGCCAGGAAAAAGCGGCATTTGATGGCTCGACGCATAAAAGACGCTCGGGTCATCCTTGAAAATGTCCTGCGTGCCGTTGCCATGATGCACATCGAAATCAACGATGGCGATCCGATCTGCCCCATACTTGCGCTGCGCCTCGCGCGCGGTAATGGCGATGGTATTGATCAAGCAAAAGCCCATCGGCATTTCGATTTCGGCATGGTGGCCGGGCGGACGAATGGCACAAAAGGCATTGTCCACCTCGCCCAAAACCACAGCGTCCAGCGCAGACAACGCGCCGCCGAGCCCAGCCGCCACGACATCCAGTGACTTGCCGGAAATATAAGTGTCACCATCGAGCTGACGCATGCCCTCCGCAGGCCGCGCATCGCGCAGGGCGGCGAGATAGTCAGGGTGGTGGACCAATTCAACCAGATTGAGATCGCCATAGGGCGCATCGCGGCGCAGCAGCGTGTCGAACTGAGGCGACGTCAGCACATCATTGACCGCACGAATGCGGTCGGCCCGCTCGGGGTGCCCGGGCGGGGTCAGGTGGTCGGCAAAATTGGGCTGGCTGACCAGAAGGGTCGTCAATGCGCTCTCCGCTTACTGCTCCGTCTTGACGCGGCGCAGGCCTGTTGTCAAACCAGCCAGCATGAACGCGCCCACACCAGATGAGATCGAGCATGCCGCCGCCCTGTTGCGGGCGGGTAAGCTCGTCGCCTTTCCCACCGAGACGGTCTACGGGCTGGGCGCGGATGCAACCAATGCCGATGCCGTGCTCTCGATCTATGAGACCAAGGGCCGCCCGCGTTTTAACCCACTGATCGTCCATTGCGCCGATCTCACTATGGCCGAGCGCTTAGCTGATTTTTCGCCAGTGGCGCGAAGGCTTGCCGAAGCCTTCTGGCCGGGACCGCTCAGTATCGTTCTGCCACTCAAGCCAGGCCACGGCCTTGCCGATGTCGCTACGGCGGGGCTAGACACCGTGGCACTGCGCGTGCCCGATCATCACGTGGCGCAGGCGCTGCTGCGCGCAGCAAATCGGCCCTTGGCCGCACCGTCGGCCAATCCATCCGGCAAGCTATCGCCAACGACTGCCGAACAGGTGCAGGGCGGTTTTTCAGGCAAAGTGCCGGTTCTCGATGGAGGCCCCTGCAAGTCCGGCGTTGAATCCACCATTGTCACAGTGGATGACGACAAGATTGTTCAATTGCGCGCTGGTGCTTTGGCACGTGAAGACATTGAGCGCATCATCGGCCTTGATGTGACGCAGGCGGAACAGGGTGCGAAGATTTCAGCGCCGGGCATGCTGCTCAGCCATTACGCGCCCAATGCCCATATGCGGCTCGACACCAGCCCGCAAACGGGAGAAGCCTATCTGGCATTCGGTCCCGATGCGCAGTTCGACGGTATCACCCGCAATCTGTCGGAAAGCGGCGACTTGCACGAGGCTGCACGCAATCTCTTTTCCATGCTGCATGAACTCGATGCGACGGGAGTAACGATGATCGCCGTAGCGACCATTCCCGAAACGGGGCTGGGCGAAGCGATCAATGATCGTCTCCGTAGAGCTGCTGCTCCGCGTTCTTAGCGCTTGCGCACAAACTCGGTGCGCAGCACGAGGCCTTTGATGGCGTCGTGGCGGCAATCAATCTCTTCGGGATTATCGGTCAGGCGTATGGTCTTGATTACCGTACCTTGTTTCAGCGTCTGACCGGCGCCCTTAACCTTCAAATCCTTTATCAGTACCACCGAATCACCATCGGCCAGCACGTTGCCGGACGCGTCGCGCACCTCGGCGGCCTGTGCGGCAGCGGATTTCACCTCCGAAACAGGCAGCCATTCGCCGCTGGCTTCGTCATAAATATAGTCGTCATTATCTGTGGTCATAGTCGTCCTATTACAGGCCAGACAGCGTTTGCCAAGCCTGAAGACGCCATCCACTAGCGTCATTCCGGCGAAGGCCGGAATCCATGTCCGGGACCATCCACAAGCATTCGTATTGGCGGAAAACTAAGCGCATGGATTCCGGCCTTCGCCGGAATGACCCGGTGGATTTCTAACACTGAAATTCCTAAACCGTCAGCGTGCGCCGCACGGCATCGTTCCAGCCTTTGACTTTGGCCGAGCGCGTCCCCGCTTCCATCTTGGGTTCAAAGCGCGTGTCTCGCGCCCATGATGCGGCAAACTCCTCCATGCCCGGCCAGATGCCAGCTTGCATACCGGCAAGCCATGCCGCCCCAAGCGCCGTCGTTTCAAGAATGGTGGGCCTATCGACCGGCGCATCCAGAATGTCGGCGAGGAATTGCATGGTCCAGTCCGACGCCACCATGCCACCATCGACACGCAGAACGGTCCGCTTTTCGCCCTCATGCCAGTCCTTGCGCATGGCTTCGAGCAGGTCGCGCGTCTGGTAACACACGGCCTCAAGCGCCGCCTTGGCGATTTCAGCCGGGCCGGAATTTCGGGTCAGTCCATAGATGGCGCCGCGCGCTTCGGCATCCCACCATGGGGCGCCGAGGCCGACGAATGCCGGCACCATATAAACATTCTGCGTGGGGTCGGCTGACTCGGCGAGCGGGCCGGTTTCGCTGGCATGTCTGACCAGTTTCAGCCCATCTCTGATCCACTGCACCGCAGCGCCCGCAATGAAAATAGAGCCTTCCAGCGCATATATGGTTTCGCCATTGAGACGATAGGCAATGGTGGTCAGCAGCCGGTTCTTGGACGGCACCATGTCCTTGCCCGTATTGAGCAGAGCGAAACAGCCGGTGCCGTAGGTGGATTTGACCATGCCCGGCTCAAAACAGGCCTGCCCGATTGTCGCCGCGTGCTGATCGCCAGCGACACCCAGAATGGGGATGGCGGCGCCGAACAGGCTGGCATCGGTCACACCGAATTCGTCGGCACAATCCTTGACCTCGGGCAGGATCGCCATCGGTACGTCCAGCAGGTCGCAAAGCGCCTCGTCCCAGGCATTCTCACCAATATCGAACAGTAGCGTGCGGCCCGCATTGGTGGCGTCCGTCGCATGCACCTTGCCGCCGGTCAGCCGCCAGATGAGGAAGGCGTCCACCGTGCCGAAGGCCAGTTCGTCCTTGTCGGCCCGTTCACGCGCACCCTCTACATTGTCGAGCAGCCATTTGACCTTGGTGCCGGAAAAATAGGGATCGAGCAGCAGGCCGGTTTTCTGCGTAAACAGGGGCTCATGCCCATCGGCCTTGAGGCTTGCGCACAGCGCAGCCGTACGGCGATCCTGCCAGACAATCGCATTGTGAATAGGCTTGCCGGTCTTGCGATCCCAGATCAGTACCGTCTCGCGCTGATTGGTAATGCCGATAGCCGCTATATCGCCAGCGGCAATACGTGCCTCGGCAATAGCGGTCTTGACTGACCAGACAACAGAATCCCAAATTTCCTCAGGATCGTGCTCCACCCAACCATCCTGGGGAAAGTGTTGAGTAAATTCCTTCTGGCCCGACCCCACGATTTTGCGGGCTTCGTCGAACAGAATGGCCCGGCTCGAGGTCGTACCCTGATCGATCGCCAGAATGAATTTGGTCATGAAAAAAGCCTCCGCCCGCGACGTCATTCCGGCGCAGGCCGGAATCCATGTCCGTATGTATCCACGACAGCAGGGCTCGCGGCCAGCCCTGCGCCTGGATTCCGGCCTGCGCCGGAATGACTCAGTGGCTCCTAAGCAGCCAGGTAAGATTCAAGCCGTGCGGCATCGTCCGTACTGACGCGCAGGCCCAGCTTGGTGCGCCTCCACAGAATATCTTGTGCCGTTCGCGCCCACTCCTGGGCAACCAGATAATCCACTTCGGCCTGATAAAGATCAGCACCGAAGTGAGCACCCAGATCCTCGTCGCTTTTCCGCTCGCCTAGAATGAGCCGGGCCTTGGTGCCATAAAGGCGCATCAGGCGGCGCAGAAGGCCTGCGGGCATGGAAGGATAATCCATGCCCAGGCGGCGCACTTCGGCATCAAAACTCTTCACGCCGAAATCGCCGCCGGGCAAAGTGCTGGTCTTGGTCCAGGCTTCGCCCTTCTTGCCCAGAACACCCTCGATTTTCTCCAGAACCGATTCCGCCAGCCGCCGCGAGGTGGTCAACTTACCGCCAAAGACATTGAGGACCACGCCGCTTGTAGCATCACCATCAAGCTTGAGCACATAATCGCGGGTCGCTTCCTGCGCAGCGCTGGCCCCGTCGTCAAACAATGGGCGCACGCCGGAATAGGTCCAGACAATCTCGTCACGCGTCACATTCTGCGCGAAATACTCATTGGCGGCAGCGAGTAGGTAGTCGGTCTCTTCTTCGGTGATTTTCACGTTCTTCGGATCGCCGTGATAATCGCGATCCGTGGTGCCGATCAGGGTAAAATCTTCCTCATAGGGAATGGCGAAGAAAATGCGCCCATCGCCATTCTGGAAGAAATAGCAGCGATCGTGGTCGTAAAGTTTCTTGACCACGATATGGCTGCCCTGAACCAGCCGCACATTATGCGTACCGTTCTTGCCCAGAACCCCGTTGATGACCTCATCGACCCAAGGACCGCCGGCATTGATCAGCATGCGCGCGCGCACGGTTTCCTTGCCGCCTTCACCATCGAGTTCAATGGTCCAGCCGCCATCCTCGCGCCGCGCCGAGGTCACTTTGGTGCGCACATAGATTTTCGCACCGCGGTTCGCCGCATCGCGAGCATTGAGCACCACGAAACGCGCATCGTTCACCCAGCAATCGGAATATTCAAAGGCTAGCCGATAACCGGGCTTGAGCGGTTTGCCCGCTTCGTCCTTAGTCAGATCCAGTGTCTTGGTGGGAGGCAGGAGGCGCCTGCCACCCATATAGTCGTACATGGCCAGCCCAGCCCGCAGAATGGCGGCAGGACGCAATCCCTTGTGATGCGGGAGCACGAAGCGCAGTGGCCAAATGATATGCGGCGCGGCGGCCCAAAGCACCTCCCGCTCGGCCAGCGCTTCATGCACAAGGCGGAATTCGTAATGTTCGAGATAGCGCAACCCGCCATGGATCAGCTTGGTCGCAGCTGAAGATGTGCCCGAAGCCAGATCGTTCATTTCAGCCAGACCGACCGAATAGCCGCGCCCCACCGCATCGCGCGCCACGCTGGCGCCATTGATACCGCCGCCGATCACGAAAATATCCAGCATGTCATCGCCTCTGACTATCATGTTTCGTTTATAAGCTATTTATTTTCGTTTGGCAGCATTTTTATTTCGCTTACACTTCCATACAAGAGCAGCATTGACCGGAGCAGACCCGGGGAGTACGCAAGGTTACCCGTCCTCCCGGCCAAGGCTTTTCGGCCAATGCTCGACATTTTCGCCGTCATCGCCCCCATCTTCGCGCTTATGGCCTTCGGCTATGGCGCGGTGCGCTTCCGCCTGTTTCCGGCGGAGGGCATCAAGGCCCTAATCGCCTTCGTCAACAATTTTGCGACACCGTGCCTGCTCTTTTATTCGATCAGCACCAACGATTTCCGTTCCGCCTTTAATCTGGGTATTATCGGCCCCTTTTATCTCGGCGCGATTATCTGCTTTGTCATCGGCATCATCATTGCCCGCAAGGCGTTCCAAAACCGCCCCGGCGAAAGCGTTTCGGTGGGCTTTGCGAGCAGCTTTACCAATACGGTGCTGGTCGGCCTGCCAATCATGACCCGCGCTTATGGCGAGGGTGCCTTGCCGGTGACACTCTCCATCATCGGCCTCCATGGCGCGATCCTGCTCACCCTGGGCATGGTCACAATGGAGCTGACCCGTCGTGACGGGCAATCGCTGGGCAAAACGCTCGTCGTCGCCATTCGCCGCGTTGTGTCTAATCCGCTCATCTGGGGCATAGCCGCCGGGATCATTGGCTCGCTCATCAATCTTGAATTGGTCGAGCCCGCCGAAGCCTTTTTCGTAATGATGAGTCAGGCCGTGGTACCCGCCGCCCTGTTCGGCATTGGCGGGGCGCTCAACGAGTTCAAGCTTTCCGAAACCTGGAGGCAGGCGCTTGTCGCCTCGCTGATCAAGCTCATCATCCACCCGGCCATCGCCTATGTGCTGATGATCTGGGTGCTGCATGTGCCCATGGAAATCGCCCGCTACGGCATCCTGCTCTCGGCCATGCCGGCCGGGGTCAATATCTACGTCTTTGCCACCTATTACGAACGCGGCGTCAGCGTTGCGGCCAACACGATCCTGATCGCCACGGTGCTATCCGCGCTGACGATTTCGGGCTGGCTGTTTGTGCTGAGTCTGTGAGCCTCCGTTTATTCCCGCGCACCACGGCTGCTCTGGGCCTGACCCGAGGGCCATTTCGGCATAACCAAGATTCAGTGCGCGCGATGGCAGGCCCTCGGATCAAGTCCGAGGGCAGCGCGGTGATTTTTCCGATATGTGGTTCATCCCACCAACACATCGGCAGATTGCATCAAGTCTCCCACAGGAACCGTCCGCAGTGGCAGCGCGCCTTCCGCATCAAGCCCAACGGCCAGGCGCACATAGCGTTCGGTCGGGCAAAGCTGCATTTTCGCGTCAAACCCGATCCAGCCCAGCCCGTCATCATAGGCTTCCGCCCAGGCATGTAGCCCGCCGCGATGATCAGCGCCCGGCGCGAGATAGCCGGTGACGAAGCGCGCCGGAATATCGAGCGCCCGCGCCGCGCCGATGAACAGATGTGCATAGTCAGATGAAGGCGGCAGCGCGGCCATATCTCCACCCTGCTTTTGCGTTTGCGCGCCATCGGCGCTCATCTGCACCTGCTCATCCACCTTTTCCGGCAGACCCAGCGTTTCGCCCACTCGCGCCATCAGCGCATGCAGGCTATCGAGCCGGCTTTCCTTGCCGGTGCGAAACTTGCCGTAGAGCGTTACCGGCGCCTTGGTCAGTGGCGTCACGCGCTTGTAAAGCGCAGGCACTGGCTCGCCGCCGGGCTTGCCCAAAACGCCATTGACCTCTTTTGTGATCACAACGCCCTTTGCCCGCAGCACGATTTCGCCCTCGGGGCGGCTCTGGTTCACCAGATGCACCATATTGCCATAGGCGTCGGCGAAGCGTCCGGTATTGCCGATTCCGGCCACCTCGACGCTCCAGCTTTCCACAGTCTGCGCCGGGCCCGAGCCGGGCGTCAGCAAAAGATGCAAGACTGCCTGCGCCGTTCCGGCGGGCAATGTCAGGGTCAGCGAATGATCGATTTCAATACGCATCAGTAGAAATTGTAGCTTTCCGAAAGTGCGTCCGTCACCCGGTTGTTCCGTGCGATGAACTCGGTCAAAAACTCATGCAGACCATTGGCGAAGATGGCGTCCATATTAGTGTTCTCGACCATGGACAGGAGATTGTCCGCAGCCTCGTGACAACATTCCTTGCGACCATAAAGCGTCGCCAGACTGTCTACGTTCTGCTGCACGAAGCGGGCGCAATAAACGAGGGATCGCGGCATTTCGGGCCGCAGGATCAGGAAGTCGGCGATGTTATGGGCCTTGTAGCGGTCGTGATAGACATGCCGATAGGCCCTATGCGCCGAGGCCGCGCGCAGGATTAGCGTCCATTGCTGAATGTCGATTTCCCCGCCTACCAGCGTCGAACGCGGCAGCAGCACGTAATATTTCATATCGAGAATACGCGCCGTATTGTCGGCCCGCTCGACGAAATTGCCCACCTGCAAAAAGTTAAAACCGTCATCGCGCAGGATCGTGCCGAGCAATGCGCCGCGGAATTCATGGCTGCGCTGCTTCACCCATTGCAACAGGCCGAGCAGCTTGGCCCCGCGCACATCGCGCGGCTTTATCTGCGAAAACTCCAGCCACGCCCCGTTCATGCTCTCCCACATATCGGTGGTGATCGCGGTGCGGACCGAACGCGCATTGGTGCGCGCAGCTTGCAGACACGAATAGACCGAGGATGGGTTTTCGGGGTCGAACATCATATAGCGGGCGACCGTATCGAGGTCGGCCACTTCATGCTTTTGCGCGAAGAGTTCATCGACCTCGGCGGCCTGCATCATGGACACCAGATGCTCGCTGGCCCCGCCTTCGCGGCGGCTTGTCAGGCTCATGCGGTAGCCCACTTCGAGCAGGCGGGCCATATTCTCGGCCCGCTCGACATAGCGTGAAAGCCAGAACAGGTTTTGTGCGGTGCGTCCGAGCATTCTCATGCTTGCACCTCACCGAGTTTAGGGCATCTGCGCCTCCCTCCCCCTTGAGGGGAGGGATTGAGGGTGGGGGTTCTGAAGTCGCCCCGTGCTCGATCTTGGGTATGAGCGCGCTGCGCGTTCAGAACCCCCACCCCTGCCCTCCCCTCAAGGGGGAGGGGGCAGGATGGTGCTTGCGGAGCCAGCAGAGTGGAACACTGAAAATCCATCATCAATCTTCCAGCACCCACGTATCCTTGGTCCCGCCGCCCTGCGACGAGTTCACCACAAGCGAGCCTTTCTTGAGCGCCACGCGGGTCAGCCCGCCGGGGGTGATCCGCACTTCGTCGCCCACCAGCACATAGGGCCGCAGATCGACATGGCGCGGCGCGACATCACCATTGATATGGGTCGGGCAGGTGGACAGATTCAGCGTCGGCTGAACGATGTAATTGTCCGGTCGCGCCTCGATCTTCTTCTTGAATTCGGCATGCATGGCCTTGGTCGAGGTCGGCCCCACCATCATGCCGTAACCGCCCGAGCCGTGCACTTCCTTGACCACAAGATCATGGATGTTTTCCAGCACCCAGGCGCGCTGGTCATCGTCAGTGCAATTATAGGTCGGCACGTTTTGTAGAATGGCCTTTTCACCAAGATAGAATTCGATGATTTCGGGCACATAGGTATAGACCGCCTTGTCATCGGCAATGCCTGTGCCTGGCGCATTGACGAGCGTGACATTGCCCGCCCGATAGGCATCGAACAGCCCCGGCACACCCAGCATAGAGTCCGGTTTGAAGGTTAAAGGATCAAGATAATCATCGTCGATGCGCCGATAGATGACGTCAACACGCTCCGGTCCGGTCGTGGTGCGCATATAGACCTTGCCGCCATCAACGAAGAGATCATGGCCCTCGCAGAGTTGGGCACCCATCTGGTCGGCCAGAAAAGAGTGCTCGAAATAGGCCGAATTGAAAATGCCAGGCGTCAAAACTGCGATATTGGGGCTATTGCCGCTGAAATTATTCGGCGCAACGCTTTCGAGCGTGCGGCGCAGATTTTCTGGGTAGGTCTCAACCGGCGCAACCTTGGATTTCTGAAACAAATCCGGCGCCAGAAGCATCATCGCTTCGCGGTCTTCCAGCATATAGGAGACGCCCGAGGGGGTGCGGAGATTGTCTTCCAGCACGAAAAATTCGTCCGGCCCGGTGCGGACAATGTCGACCCCGATAATATGGGCGTAGACGCCGCGCGCAGGTTCCAGCCCCATCATCTGCGGGCAGAAGGCCTCATTGTTGAGGATGAGTTTTTCCGGCACGCGCCCGGCCTTCAAAATTTCCTGACGGTGATAGATGTCGTAGAGGAAAGCGTTGAGCGCTTTGACGCGCTGCTCGATCCCCTTGGAGAGCCTGCGCCATTCATTGGCGGCTATGATGCGGGGAATGACATCGAAGGGAATGACCTTTTCGGTCCCTTCCTCTGAGCCATAAACTGCAAAGGTGATGCCCAGCTTGCGGAAGATCGCTTCAGCATCGGCCTGCATCAGCGCCAGCGCCTTGTCCGGTTGCTCGACCAGCCACTCACTCAAGGCCCGGTAGGGTTCGCGGACCGAACCGTCCGGGTTGTACATTTCGTCAAAAGGGGTCTTTTCGCCCATTCTGCTCCGCTGGATTGTTACGGCATTCCCATCGCGCCTTCATTGCTACACGTTTGCTCGCCGCCGTCCAGACAGTCAAAACCGGAGAATGCCGCTTTTTCGTGCAGGTCTGGGTTGCAGGGGCCGTGCAAAAGATGCTCTCATTCGCGCGCAATCGTGCAGACCCACGATCCCGACCAGCCTGGTCTACTTCTGAATGGCCTTGAGGCGCACGCGGATGCTGCCGCTGTCTTTTCCAACCTCAAACACGTTGATCTGGCGAACAAGGTCGCTGAGCTTTTTCGCACCATAATGCCGCGCGTCGAAGCCTGGAATTGCCTTGGCCAAAGTGCTGCCCAACGGGCCAATATTCACCCAGCCATCCTTGCTCTTGGTTTTCGAGAACGCCTCTTTAAGCAAAAGAACAGCCTGCGCCGGCTGCAATTTCGCACGCTCTGGCTGGGCCGACTTTGCCTGCGGGGTTGGCGTTTTGACCCGTGTAGGAGCCAGTTGGACGACATTGGCGCGCACGGGTGGCAAAAAGCTTTCGACAAAGTAGAACTGGCCGCAGGCCTGTTGAAAGGCGTTAACGGTCGTCCGCTTGCCAAAGCCAAAAACCTTCATGCCTGTATCCCGAATACGGATGGCAAGACTGGTGAAGTCGCTATCGGACGAGACAATGCAGAAGCCGTCTATATGGCCGCGATACAGCAGGTCCATGGCATCGATTACCAACGCGATATCGCTGGCATTCTTGCCCGGAACGCAAGCAAACTGCTGGTGCGGCTGGATGGCGTGACGGGACAACGCTGCTTTCCAGGGAGCAAGCCTTGCATCGGAAAAATCCCCGTAGATGCGCCGTACGCTGGCTTCACCAATAGTGGCAATTTTCTTGAAAAGCTCATCTGCAATCTGCGCGGAAACATTGTCAGCGTCGATCAGCACCGCCAATCTCAGCGCAGGCGCATCACGTCCCATGACCATTCCTCCCCTTTTTCGAGGAATGTGGGCAACCTGACCTTATCTCACAAGCATATGGCTTGGTTTAAGGTAAATCTCCCGCTTACCCTTGGCCCACACTTTGCCTGCCGCTAGTCTGCGGTCATGGGAGAATCTATTTCATGACCATCGAGATTTTGCAGACCACCCCTCTCCTCGCTTCGTGCGAACAGGCGCTGGCGGCCCGCTATACCGTCCACAAGCTGCATGAACAGGCCGACAAGGACGCCTGGCTTGCCGCAAACGGCGCACGCATTCGCGCCCATGCCGGCTCCGGCGTGCAGGCCGATCTCATGGACAAATTGCCCAATCTCGAAATCATCGCCAGTTTCGGTGTCGGCTACGACAATATCGACATTGCCGGAGCAAAGGCGCGCAACATCCGCGTCACCAATACGCCGGACGTGCTCAACGACGCAGTGGCTGAATTGACCGTGGGCCTGATGATTTCACTGGCCCGGCACATTCCGCAGTCGGACCAGTTCGTGCGGCAAGGCAAATGGCCCGGCAACAGCTTTGGTCTCTTTTCCGAACTCACTGGCAAGACCGTCGGTATTCTTGGACTTGGTCGCATCGGCAAGGAAATCGCCACGCGCCTTCAGGCCATGAAGATGCGCATCGTCTATCATGGTCGCAAACAGCAGCCCAATACGCCCTATATTTACTACGACAATCTCGAAGACATGGCGCGCGATAGCGACTGGCTAGTGGCCATCGCGCCGGGCGGCAAGGGCACCGAAGGCATTGTCAGCCGCAAGGTGCTCGAGGCGCTTGGGCCAAAAGGTTACATTGTCAATGTCGCGCGCGGCACGCTGATCGACGAACCGGCCATGCTGGACTTGCTCCAAAATGGCGGTCTTGGTGGGGCTGCGCTCGATGTTTTTGTTGATGAGCCCGAAGTTCCCGCAGCCTTCCTCGCCCTCGATAATGTCGTCCTCTCCCCCCATCAGGGCAGCGCGACGCACCAGACCCGCGACGCCATGGGCGCGCTGCTGGTCGCCAATCTCGAACGCCATTTTGCCGGCGAGCCGCTGATCAGCGCGGTTGTGTGATGGACGAGCGCATCGTTCGCATTGCCGAACTTGAGATCGTTCCAGCCTTGCTTGCAGACTATCTCGTCTTTCTGAGGGAGGAAATTGCGGCCTCCATCGAACGCGAAGAAGGCGTGCTGATGTTGCATGCCGTCGCTGAGCAGGCGGCGCCAAACCGTATTCGCTTGCTGGAAGTTTATGCCTCCCAGACCGCCTATGAAGCGCATATCACAACACCGCATTTCCTCAAGTACAAGCAAGGCACTCTGCACATGGTGACCTCGCTGACACTCCTCAATGTTGACCCTATCCTCCTGGCAGCCAAATAGCCGATACCGGCATGATCGCACGTGGCTTAATGCGCAACCCCGCCTTGCATCAGTCCCGATTAACACTGGCTCCGAAACTCTATAGCGTCACAGGCGAATCCGGCCCGCATATATCAGGGCCCAAAGGAGCATAGCGAATGAGCGAATGGTGGCGTGGCGGTGTAATCTATCAGGTCTATCCGCGCTCGTTTCAGGACAGCAATGGCGACGGAATCGGCGATCTGGCCGGCATCATTGACCGGCTCGATCATATTGCCAGCCTTGGCGTCGATTGCATCTGGCTCTCGCCCATCAACCAGTCGCCGCAGGCCGATATGGGCTATGACGTGTCCGATTACATGGCCGTCGATCCGCTCTTCGGCTCGCTGCAGGATTTTGACCTGTTGATGGAAAAGGCCCATGCGCTGGGCCTCAGGGTCATCATGGATCAGGTGGTGAGCCATACCTCATCGCAGCATCCATGGTTCCTTGAATCCGCCTTCAGCCGTGATAACGCCAAGGCCGACTGGTATGTCTGGGCCGATGCCAATCCCGATGGCACCCCGCCCAATAACTGGCTGTCGGTCTTCGGCGGCTCGGCATGGGAATGGCACACAGCGCGCAAGCAGTATTACCTGCACAATTTCCTGACCTCCCAGCCTGATCTCAACTTCCACAATCCAGCTGTTCAGGATGCGGTGCTTGAAGCCATGCGCTTCTGGCTGGACCGTGGCCTCGACGGCTTCCGGCTCGACACGGTCAATTACTATTTCCATGACGCCAAGCTGCGGTCCAACCCGCCGCTGGCAGAACTCAAGGGCAAGCCGGCGACCAACCCCTACGATATGCAGAGCCACCAATTCTCCAAAAGCCAGCCGGAGAATATGGATTGGCTGAGCAAAGTCCGCGCCATGATGGACGATTATCCGGGCGTCACCACGGTCGGCGAAGTGGGCGATGACGAGCGCGGGCTGGAACTGATGAAGCAATACACATCTGGCAGTGACCTTCTGCACATGTGCTATTCCTTCGATTTCCTCGGCGCAAAGTTCTCGGCTGCGCATTTTCGGAGCAAGCTCGAGGCCTTCTTTGCCGATGGGGCGACCGGTTGGCCCTGCTGGAGCTTTTCCAACCACGACGTCATTCGCCATATGACGCGCTGGGCGCCATTCAGCGCCTCGCCCGCCGACCTGTCACGGCAGGCTATCGCACTGATGCTGACGCTCAAGGGCTCAGCGGGGCTCTATCAGGGCGAGGAACTAGGCCTGCCCGAAGCCGATATTCTGTATGAAGAACTGACTGATCCGCGCGGCATCCGCTTCTGGCCAGAAGACAAGGGGCGCGACGGCTGCCGCACGCCCATGCCCTGGCAGCACAGCCTGCCCCATGCCGGTTTCACCCATGGCAAGCCGTGGCTGCCGATCAAGCATACCGCCACAGCGCTCAGCGTCGACGTGCAGGAGGCCGATACCAGTTCGACCCTTCATTATTACCGGCAGATTCTGGCCTGGCGGAAAAACCATCCTGCCCTCAAAACCGGCGACATAGCCTTCTTTGATTGCGACGAGCCGGTGCTGGCCTATGCGCGCACCGATGGCAACAAGGACCTGATCTGCGTCTTCAACCTCTCGGCAGAGTCGGTGAAGATCAGCCTCTCCGGCGTCGAGCTTGCACTCGAAGCAATCAGCCACAATGCTGAATTGTCCGGCAACACGCTGGCTCTCAGCCCAAATGGCTTCGCCGTGCTACCCGCCCCAGCGGGCGAAGGCAGCGTGAGTTACAGCGCCTGATCAGTCAGGGATCGACCCGTTCAAAACTGTCGGGGTGGAAGAATTGCATTTCCTCCCCGCCTCCGGGCTTCCTCACAAAAGCGCGGATGCAGCCGCCCCACATTTCGGCGCGGGTCGCATCGACACCCATCTGCCGCAATTGCATCAGGTTGAACTGGTTCTTTTCATCCTGGCTCATCTTGCCGCCGACGGAAATCCCAAAGGACACATGCACGCCGGGCCGCGATGCATAGCAGGATGCCGTGGATGCCTGAGCAGCGCTTGTCAGCGCAAGGCCCAGCACCAGAGCAGTCACAACAGGCCGGATCATAAGACGAACTCCTTTTCTCGCCTCATGAGCGTGAAATGTGGCTTTCCTGTGCCTTTTTCTCCTGCCGGCGCACCAGCACGACCACGGCAGGAATGGCGAAGCTGAGCATCAGCAGGCGAATAACGTGATGGGCGGCGATGAAAGCCGTGTCATAGCCCAGCGCGATACCCAGAGCGCCCATGCCTTCAAGCGCACCCGGCGACAGGCCCAGCCATATTTGGCCAAAGGGCATATCGACCAATTGCCCCACGCCAAAAGTCATCAGCGTGACGATACCGAGCGTCATACCAGTTGCGATCAAGCCGCCCTTGGCCGCGGCAGCAAATTCGGCGCGGGTAATACCCTTGAACCGCGAGCCGATCAGCGCGCCGGTCATGACGAAGGTGATCACCACCAGAGGCGCCGGCATGGCCTCGGTGTAAAGCCCGCCCAGCTTGGCCGCCGTCGCTGCGGCCATCGCCCCCAGCACCATGCCTGCGGGCACTTTGAGGCGGATAAAAATCAAGCCGACGGCAACGCAGCCAACCGCCAGCAGCACCAATTGCAGGGGCGAGAGAAAGGCGCTCGCCTCGGGCGGCTGGAAGTGGTCGATGGGCAGGAATACGGCACCGACCGGCACGGCAATGGTCAACATCAGAATGCGGATGACCTGAATGATGACGATCTGGCGCGGGTTGCCGACCCCGGTCGCGGCAATGCCCATGACGAAGGACAGATGACCGGGAAAGGAGCTGAGATAGGCTGTGCCTGGATCGAGCTTGAAAACCTTGGTCAGCATCCAGCCTGTCGCCGCTACGATGAGCGCCAGCTCCAGCGCCAGTGCAGCCAGCGAAATCGGCCAGCTCGCCAATAGCGACAGGGAATCGGGAGCGACGCTCGCCCCCATCGACATGCCGATCAGAACGAAGATCACATCGCGTAGCCGGTCCGGCATGGAAACCGGGACGCCCAGCATCGCAGCAATGGTCACCGCCAGCGCGCCACCCATCAGCCATCCGGCGGGCAGACCAAGCATATCAGCCAGAAAGCCACCGATTGCGGAAATGGCGAGGGTGAGCAGGACCGGGAAAAGGGGCTGAAGCGAAAAGCGGATGGCAGACATTGCGGCCAGCACTAGCCGATTACGGCCGCATGTTAAACGTTGATCAGAATAATCAATGGTGGCGGGGACAGACGCGCTACCCAACAGGCAGCGCGCGCTCCACCAGCCGGGCCCAATAGCTAACGCCAACGGGAATGGCGTCGTCGTTGAAGTCGTAAGTGTCGGTATGGAGTTCGGACGAAGCGCCATTGCCGAGGAAAATATACGCCCCCGGGCGCTCGTTGAGCATGAAGGAAAAATCCTCGCCGCCCATCGACGGCACCGTGTCTGGGTCCACCCGCTCGGCCCCGACGATCTCGGCGGCGACTTCGGCGGCAAAGGCGGCCTGCTCGGCCGCGTTGACCGTCACCGGATAGCCGCGCACATAGCGGATTACAGCGCTCGCCCCAAAGCTCAGCGCAAACTGGGGCACGAATTCGGCCAAGCGCGCTTCGATGAAATCCTGCACGCCACCATCCAGCGTACGCACCGTGCCGGTGATCTTTGCGGTGCGCGAAATCACGTTATCGGCCTCGCCGGCCTCCACCATGGTGACAGAAAGCACGGCACTTTCGAGCGGATCGAGATTGCGCGACACGATGGTCTGCAAAGCCGTCACCAGTTGGGCGGCGACAATGATCGGATCGATGGTCTGCTGGGGCCGCGCAGCGTGCCCGCCCTGCCCTTCAATGTCGATATAGAAGCGGTCGGTCGCGGCCATGATGCCGCCAGCGCGAATGCCGAACTGGCCTAGCGGCATGCCGGGCCAATTGTGCATGCCATAGACTTCATCAATGCCGGTTTTTTGAAACAGGCCATCCTCGATCATCACCTTGCCGCCGCCGCCGCCTTCTTCGGCAGGCTGGAAAATCAGCGCCACGCGACCATCGAAATTGCGCGTTTCGGCCAGATATTTTGCTGCGCCCAAAAGCATGGCGGTATGCCCGTCATGGCCGCAGGCATGCATCTTGCCGGGCACCGTTGAAGCATGGGCAGCGCCGGTCTTTTCGGTCACTGGCAGCGCGTCCATATCGGCGCGCAGACCGATGGTGCGCCCGCTCGTATTGGTGCGCCCATTGATGATGGCCACCACGCCAGTGCCCGCAAGGCCGGTAATGATCTCGTCGCAGCCGAAGCTCTGCAGTTTCTCCACCACAATCGCCGAGGTCCGGTGCACATCGAACAAAAGCTCCGGATGCGCATGGAAATCGCGGCGCCAGGCGGCGATTTCAGGCTGGAACTCGGCAATGCGGTTGAGGACGGGCATAGAGAAACCAAAGCAGGGAAACGAAAGGGACAATGTCTCTGTCCCAAGCGTCTCCGTCAACACCCGGACAAGCGCATTTGTTTTACGGGCTGGCGGGTGCCGGTGCTGGCGAACAGGGCGAATAGGCCAGAGGATCGTCGACCGGCTGCGCTGGGGGTGCGGCCACAGAGCATGGGGAATAGGCCAAGGGGTCCGGCTCACCCTCCGTTGTGTCCACCACACTCACCGGAGATGGTTCGGGTGCCGACGTCAACTGCACTGCGGCAAAGCCAACTGCGGCGGCCCCGGCCACCAAAGCGGCCCCAAAGAGAACGGTTTTTCTGGATGTCATAAAGGCAAATTCCTCCTTGGTGACTTCATATTTTGTCGCGCGACAACGCGGTCAAGTCGCTGACGACCAACATTTTTTTGCCCGCGGCAGCTCGACGTTCCACCATAGACCGGATCATCCATCACTTAATCCATATTAATTAGATAGACTTTCTAAATTCGCATGAGAATTTAACATCGCTGACCTCGAATGGCGCCCGAACTTCTGCAAGCCTGAGGGACGGTTTTCTTCAGAGTATGCAATATGTTGAACAGGCGGACCTTCCTCGCGGCTTCTGGGCTGATCATGGGCGGCTTTGCCATCGCCGGTTTTGCAGATGAGCTCAAGCCCGCAGACGCTCTCGCTTATGAATCGATTGATCAGCTCAAGGCCATTGCCCAAAACGGCCCGGCGATTCTCTATTTCCATGCGGAATGGTGCCCCACCTGCCGGGCAGCCATGGTGTCTTTCCGCGGCCGTTGGCCGGAAGTGCAGCCCGGCATCACGCTGGTCATCGCCGATTACGACACAGAGCTCGATCTCAAGGCGCGGTATGGCGTCACTTACCAGAACACTTTCGTTCAGGTCGGCGCTGATGGCGAAAAAATCCAGATATGGAATGGCGGCGGCATCGACGCGCTGAACAGCAAGCCGATTTTCAGCTAAATGGACTTCTCTATCCTCATCGCCTTCGCGGCTGGCGTCGTCACGGTCGCCTCGCCCTGCGTGCTGCCGCTATTGCCCGTTATTTTGGCCTCTTCTGCTCAGTCAGGCCGGCTACGGCCATGGGGCGTTCTGGCGGGCTTCGTCCTGTGCTTTTCCGCGGTCACGCTGGCTCTGGCTAGCATCGTCAACGCCTTGGGCATTCAACCCGATATCGTACGCACAATCAGCGCTGCCATCCTGACCATCTGCGGCATCGTGCTTATCGTCCCCCGGTTAAGCAGCGTGTTTGAGAGATCAACAGGCGGCCTGGCAACACTAGGCGCCAAAGCCCCTGCCAGTGACGGATTTGGCGGCGGCTTTGTCGTCGGCGCAGGTCTTGGTCTTGCCTGGACGCCCTGCGTCGGCCCGGTCATGGCCTCGGTGCTGACGCTGGCGATGAACCAGCAGGTTTCGCTCAATGCCATTCTGATCACGCTCGCCTTCTCGCTGGGCACTGCGCTGCCCATGGTCGCCGTCATTTTCGGCGGGCGGGCCGTGCTCAAGCGGCTGTCGTTTCTTCAGGCCAATGGCGACGGCATCAAGAAGGCGTTCGGGGCCCTACTCATCCTTGTCGGCATTTTCCTTATCACCGGCTTCGACCGGACCATTCAGCTCTGGCTGTTCGATCTCTTCCCCGGCTGGGAAGAGGCTCTGACCGGCTGGGAATATTCTTTCGTCAACTAACCATCAACGTTCAGGAGAAACACAATGAAACTCAAAACCCTTGCCGTTCTGGCAGCCCTCAGCACCGGCCTCGCCCTTTCAACTTCTGCTTACGCACTGCCCGCCATTCTTCAGCAGTCGGAAGGTCTGGGCGCGTATGTCAGCCTGGAACAAGTCAAGGCACTGGGCGATGATGTTGTCCTGATCGATATCCGCACGGCAAATCGCTATGCGGCGGGCCATATTCCCGGCGCCATTAATATTCCGCGCGAATTCATCGAAACGCCGGATGTCGATGGCGTCATCGGCGAAACCAAGTCTTATGAAGAACTTGAACCCATTCTCGCCGGTTACGGCCTTTCCTACGATCAGACCATCGTGGTCTATGGCGAGCATGACTCCAATCCGCTGGTGCCAGAATCCGCCCGTTTCGCTGGCAAGATTTACGTGTCGCTCGATCAGGCCGGTTTTCCCAATGTCCACATTCTAAGCGGTGGTCTTGATGTGTGGGATGGCGAGTTGAGCACTGAAGCGAGCGTTCTGCCCGCATCCGATCTCAAGCTCACCGACACCAAGCCCTACATTATCCAAAAGGACTACGTCGCCGCAGCGCTTGCCGAAGGCAGTGCCTATGTGCTCGATGCCCGCGGCACAGCCGGTTATGATCGCGGCCACATTCCTGGTTCGATCAACGTTCCCATCGGACTTTTCTCCGATGCCAATACCCTGCATGACGACATTGATGGTCTGATTGCCCGCCTCGACGAACTCGGCATCGAAAAAGACGACGAGATCATCACCACCTGTGGTTGGGGATGGGCTGCGTCCGATCTGCTGGCTGTCCTGCGCGACCTCGGCTATTCCAATCTCAAGCTCTATGACGGTTCGTGGACCGAGTGGGTGCAGGACCCAGACCTGCCAAAGGCAGGCACCGATTTTGCCGCCTGATCGCACCTCGAGGCCCGCCGCGCTGGCGGGCCTTCAACCTCTGGCAGACTTGCTTGAACTGCCTCACCCGGCTAAGCCATCCCTGCCCCGATAAGGAGGTCAGCTGTGAGCGACGCTAAAGACCAGGCCGATCAGGAAATTGCGTTCTGCGCCGCTATTCTGGCGAAAAGCGCGTCCAATGTGCTGCTTGAAACGCTGCGCGATGCGCCGGACGTCAAGGCGTGGTCGCATTATCCGGAAGGCGACGTCTTCGATCCGGCCAGTGGTGCGCAATGGTATTATCATTGCCATTCCCCCTCGAGCGACGCTGAAGAGCACGGCCATTTCCATTGCTTCGTTCGGCCAAAGGGTATCAATGGCCCTGTGCATCATCTGGCGGCCATCGGGGTCGATCCCTATGGCAAGCTGCATCGCATCTTCACCGTCAATCATTGGGTCGTGGGCGATGACTGGCTGAACGCCGCAGCGACAATTCCGCTGCTTGAAAAATTCGATGTGCAGATGGCGCGACCATCTTATCTGGTGAACCGCTGGCTCACGGCCATTTTCGTGCGTTACGAAGAGGAAATTGCCAGCCTGATACAGCAGAGAGACGCGATAATCGCCGCCCATGGCAATGGCGATTTAGACCAGAACCGGCAGGATCGGACCCTCGAAGTGATCGCCGAATTTCGTCTCTGACACGGGCCAGGGGCATCTGTTCCAATCAAAAGCGTCGCACCGAACCGAATTTCCCTTTGTGCGCCTTGCCCCTCGCCCCCCTTTTTGCGATTGAAGCGGCAACCTGACGGAGCTGCTCATGAAAATCCTCGTCGCGGTGAAGCGCGTGGTCGATCACAATGTCCGCATCCGGGTCCGACCCGATGGTTCGGGCGTCGAGACCAATGGCGTGCGCATGTCGATGAACCCGTTCTGTAAGCACGCGGTCGAAGCAGCGGTTAGACTGACCGAAGCCGGTCATGCCAATGAAATCGTCGTCGTCTCCATTGGCCCGAAGACCAGCAATGATGTCATCCTCACCGCTCTGGCCATGGGCGCGCATCGCGGCATTCTCATCGAGACGGACGCCGCGCTTGAAACTCTCGCCATTGCCAAGCTGCTCGCCAAGGTCGTTGCCGAAGAGCAGCCCGATCTCGTTCTTCTGGGCAAGCAGGCCGTGGACGACGACAGCAATCACGTCGGCCAGATGCTCGCAGCGCTGACCGACCGACCGCAAGCCACATTTGCTTCGGAAATCAAGGTTGATGGACAGACGCTCACCGTCGCCCGCGAAGTCGATTATGGTCGTGAGACCATCGCACTGCCCCTGCCAGCCATCGTCACTGCCGATCTGCGCCTCAACGAGCCGCGCAATGCCGCCCTGCCCATGGTGATGAAGGCCCGCTCCAAGCCGTTAGCTGTACGACCCGCCGTTGACTTCGGCGTCGATCTGACGCCGCGTCTCACCATCGAAACCATTTCGCCGCCAGTGGAGCGCGTGGCCGGGAGGACGGTCGGTTCCGTATCCGAACTGGCCGCCATCATCGTCTCTGACGTCAACGCGATGGAGGCGATCTGATGAGCGTTCTGGTTCTTGCCGAAGTCGATAATGGCGTTCTTTCTCCCGCTACGGCGCGGATCGTCAATGCTGCGAGCCAGCTTGGCGATATCGATGTTCTGGTGGTCGGCTCCCGCGCTGCTGCCGATGCGGCTGCACTTCTGGGCGGCGTCCGCAAGGTGCTTTTCAGCGATGCCAGCCTTTTGGCCGATGGCTTTGCCACGCTGCTGGCGGACCTCGCCAGTTCTTACGACTATGTTGTCTCCGGCGCTTCGAGCCTTGGCAAGGATGTGATGCCGCGCCTCGCCGCAAAGCTCGACATTCAGCCGGTGACCGACATTGTCGCCATCGCCGCAGGCAATCGCTTCACCCGTCCGATCTATGCTGGCAATGCGCTCGAAACCGTTGTCGACGGACAGGCCAAACATGTGCTGACCGTCCGCGCTTCGGCCTTCTCTCCCGTGGCCAATGGCTATGGCGCGCCGGTCGAAGCGCTCAATGGCGACCTGCAATCGGTCGCAAAATTCATTGCCGCCCATCGCACCGAAAGCGACATTCCCGATCTCTCCACGGCTCAAATCGTGGTTGGTGGAGGGGTTTCGGTCGGCTCGGCAGAGGGCTTTGCGCTGATCGAAAAACTGGGCAGGACGCTTGGGGCGGCCATTGGCGCCACCCGCGCCGCCGTCGATGCCGGTTATGCCCCCAATGACTGGCAGGTCGGACAGACCGGCAAGATCATCGCACCTGACCTCTATATTGCTGTCGGCATTTCCGGCGCGCTGCAGCATCTTGCCGGGATTCAGGGCGCAAAGAAAATCATCGCCATTAACAGCGATGCCGAGGCCCCCATTGTCAAAATCGCTGACGTGGCGCTGATCGGCGACCTCTTTGAAATCGTGCCGCAATTGACGGCAGAGCTGGAAAAATCCGGGCTCAAACGCTAGGCCCGGCGCGTCCTCTTTCGTTTGCAAAAATTCCCACCCGGCCTATAAAGGCCTCGCTCTCCACCGGACTTCCACACATGTTCGAAAATCTCACCAAGGCCCCCGGCGACAAGATTTTGGCGCTTATGGGCGAGTATGCCGCCGATTCCCGTTCCACAAAGATCGACCTTGGCGTCGGCGTCTATAAGGACGAGAAGGGCGTCACCCCGGTGATGACCTCGGTGCGCAAGGCCGAAGAGCGGATTCTGTCGAACGAAAAGACCAAGACCTATCTCGGGATTGCCGGGAACAAGGGCTACGGCTCCGCCGTGCTGGACCTCGTACTGGCCGACAGCGTAGACCGTTCTCGTGTCCGCATCGCACAGGCTCCCGGCGGCACCGGCTCGCTCTGGGTCTTGATGCAACTCATCAACCGTGCCCGTCCCGGCGCAACGGTTTATGTGTCGGACCCGACCTGGGCCAACCACAACCCCATCGCCATCAATTCCGGCCTCAAGGTTGCCACCTATCCCTATTTCGACACCGAAACACGCGGCGTCAAATTCGACCAGATGCTGGCAGCGCTCGACAAGCTGAACGCAGGCGATGTGGTGCTGTTGCATGGCTGCTGCCACAACCCGACCGGCGCGAACCTCACCGACGCCCAATGGGATCAGGTTGCGGCAAGTCTCGTCAAAACCGGCGCTTTGCCATTTATCGATCTGGCCTATCTCGGCTTTGGCGACGGTATCGAGCCGGACGCCTATGGCACCCGCAAGATCGTTTCGTCGGTTCCCGAAGTGCTGCTTGCCTTCTCCGGCTCGAAGAATTTCGGCCTGTATCGCGAACGTGTCGGTGCGGCCATTCTAGTGGCGCGCAATGCCGAACAAGCTGACATCACCAATAGCCAGTTGCTCAACATCATTCGCGGCGCTTACTCGCAGCCACCCGATCATGGCGCGGAAATCATCCGAACCATTCTGGAAGACGCTACCCTGCGCGCCGAATGGGAAACAGAGCTGGCCGAAATGCGCAATCGGATGATTTCGCTGCGCCAGAAGCTCGCACAGGCCATTCGCGAACGTTCCAATTCGAGCGACTTCGATTTCGTAGCCGACCATCGCGGCATGTTTTCGCTGCTTGGGCTTACAAATGATGCTGTCGAGCATCTTAAAGCCGCAAACGGGGTCTATATGACCGGGGATAGCCGCATCAATATCGCTGGTATTCCCGAGGATCGCGTTGGCGATCTCGCCGAAGCCTTTCTGGCCGCAAGCCGCTGAGCCAAGGCTTGCGGCTGTGCGCCGCCATGTTACACCTTGGCCAGACCGGCCAATTGGATGATTATCTAGGAGGGAACGATGAAGTTCTTCGTCGATACTGCAGAAACCGCCGCCATCAAGGAACTCAATGACGCCGGGCTTATCAATGGCGTGACCACCAATCCGTCGCTGATCGCCAAGTCGGGCCGCGACTTCAAGGAAGTCATCAGGGAAATCTGCGGCATCACGCCCGATCCGGTTTCGGCGGAAGTCGCCAGCCTTGAATATGAAGGCATGATCGCTGAAGGCGAGCACCTGGCCAAGATTGCCAAGAATGTCGTCATCAAGCTGCCACTGACCCTGAACGGCCTCAAGGCCACCAAGTATTTCAAGGACAAGGGCATTGCGACCAACGTAACGCTCTGCTTCTCGGCCAATCAGGCCCTACTGGCTGCCAAGGCTGGCGCCACCTATATTTCCCCATTCATCGGCCGCCTCGACGACATCAATGCCGATGGCATGGAGCTGATCGAAAACATCCGCACCATCTATGACAATTACCAGTTCGAGACCCAGATTCTGGCCGCCTCGATCCGCACGCCGAACCATGTGACGCAGGCGGCTCTCGCCGGTGCAGACGTCGCAACCATTCCGCCGGACGTGATCAAGAAGCTGGCCAATCACCCGCTGACCAATGCGGGCATTGACGGCTTCGTCAAGGATTGGGCCAGCACCGGCCAGTCGATCCTCTAAGGGGCGACCCACATAAAACTCAAGGTGAGCTTGTCGAACCTTGAGCCATAACAAAGACCTCGCCCTCGACAAGCTCAAGGGTGAGGTCTTCTTCTTTCGGGACTTGCCATGGCCGACACAGACCTTTCCGCCCAGATCAAAGCCGCCCTTGCCCGGGTCGAAATCCCCGGCGGCGGTGATCTTGCGGGCTATGCGGGCCTGTCTGAAATCATCGTGACGCCCGGGGCCATCGCCTTTGCCATTGCGGTAGCGAGCGGCATGGAAGCCGCTTTTGGACCAGCGCGGGACGAGGCGCAAAAGGCTGCGCAGGCTCTGGGCGGCTCGCGAAAGGTTATGGTGTCCATCACTGCCGAAAAGTCCAATTCACCCAAGTTTGGCCATGGCGCGCCAGTGCCGCAGGGTAAGACCAAGGTCAATGGCGTCAAGCGCATCATAGCTGTCGGCTCCGGCAAGGGCGGGGTCGGCAAATCCACCTCAGCCGTCAATCTGGCCCTGTCACTGGCGGCAGAGGGGCTCAAAGTCGGCTTGCTCGATGCGGACCTGTATGGCCCCTCAATTCCGAAATTGCTGGGCATTGAAGGCAAGCCCGCTATTCGTGACGACGCGATTTTCACCCCGCATGAGGCTTATGGGCTCAAGGTCATGTCCATCGGCTCCATGCTGGTGCCCGGCCAGGCCGTGGTGTGGCGCGGGCCGATGGCCACTTCGGGCCTGCGTCAATTGCTGCGCGAAACCGATTGGGGTTCGCTCGATGTGTTGATCATAGACCTGCCGCCGGGCACCGGGGATATCCATATCGCCCTGTTCCAGCAGACAGTGGTGGATGGCATGGTCATTGTCTCGACCCCGCAGGATCTGGCGCTGATCGATGCGCAGAAGGCTATCGACATGGTGCGGCGCATGAATGTGCCCGTGCTCGGCCTTATCGAAAATATGAGCTACTTTATCGCCCCAGACACCGGCAATCGCTACGATATTTTCGGTCATGGCGGGGCGGAAAAGGCCGCAGCAAAGCTCGATATTCCCTTCCTCGGCGCCGTGCCTCTGGTCATGTCCATCCGCGAGGGGTCCGATGCTGGTGAGCCGCCGGTTGCCGCAAAACCGACTAGCGCGGAAGCGACCGCCTATCGCGACATTACGCGAAAACTGCTGGCTGCCAGCTCCGGGCTTTAAAAGCGCTCCCCGAAAGGATCTGACCGCAACCGCTTACTGAAATCGATTGCATAGGCCTCGCGAACGGGGTATCCGGCTAAGTCGCTGCGCCTGAGGCCGGTAATGGAGGGGAAATATGTTCTCGTTTGAGCGCCGGGATTTCGGTCCCGACTTCACGTTTGGCGTTGCTACAGCCGCTTATCAGATCGAAGGCGGACAGGGCCATGGCCGTGGCCAGTCGATCTGGGACACATTTTCATCGACGCCGGGCAATGTGCATAATGGCGACACTGGCCTTCACGCCTGCAATCACTACGATCTCTGGCCGCAAGATCTTGATCTGATCCGCGATGGCGGGTTCGATGCCTATCGCTTTTCGTTCGCCTGGCCGCGCCTTATTCCCGAGGGCACTGGTGCCATCAACCAGCAGGGCGTCGATTTTTACGACCGACTCATTGATGGCATGCTCGAACGCGGCATCAAGCCTTATGCCACGCTTTATCACTGGGACCTGCCTTCTGCGATTCAGGATCGCGGCGGCTGGATGAACCGCGACATTGCCAACTGGTTCGCCGATTACGCCACACTGATTGCGCAGAAGTTCGGCGATCGCCTCGAAGCAACAGCCACAATCAACGAGCCGTGGTGCGTGGCTTTTCTCAGCCATTTCCTTGGTGTTCATGCTCCGGGCTATCGCGACCTGCGCGCCGCAGCACGCGCCATGCATCATGTGCTTTTTGCTCATGGCACCGCTATTGATGCGCTTCGCGCGGAAGGCACCAAGAATCTGGGCATCGTGCTCAACCTCGAAAAGTCAGAGCCAGCGACGGATAGCGACGAAGACAAGGCCGCTTTCGACTTTGGTGATGCGCTGTTTAATCGCTGGTATCTGGGCGGCGTGTTCAAGGGCCAGTATCCCGACATCCTGACCAAGTGGCTCGAACCCTATATGCCCGCCAATTATCAGGCCGATATGGATGTGGTGTCGCGTCCGCTCGATTGGCTGGGGATCAATTACTACACACGCGGGCTCTACAAGGCCTCGTCCGAACCCGGGCGCCCGGCGGAACAGATTAAGGGACCGCTGGAAAAGACCGATATTGGTTGGGAAATCTATCCGCAGGGTCTGTCGGACCTCCTGGTGCGGGTGTCCAACGACTATACCAAAATCCCGATCTACGTCACCGAGAACGGCATGGCCGAGGTCGAGGGCGAGGACGATCCGCGCCGCGTCAAATACTATGACGATCACCTCAAGGCCGTGCTGGCTGCGCGCAATGCCGGAGCAGATGTGCGCGGCTATTTCGCCTGGTCGCTGCTGGACAATTATGAATGGGCGGAAGGCTATAACAAGCGCTTCGGTCTGGTTCATGTCGACTACGAAACTCAGAAGCGCACACCAAAGGCGAGCTATCGGTCGTTCCAGGGGCTGTTGCACAACAGCAAATAAGGCGTGCCGAAACGCCGGACGGCCATGAGCCTCCGGGTTTGAACTGTGTGTGCCGCGGTTCAAAAGACCGCGGCATGGGGCGAGGTTCGCCTCGGTGCCGGTCGTCCGGCTTTGTTGTATAGGTGAGGAAAACCTCGCCCCATGCACCGGAGACTCGTTCATCGCGCTGGGTGGGCGGATTTGCGTCCATAGTGCCATCCATGAGGGACTGCTTCGTCTTCGCCCTGCTGGCGACGTGGCAGCTGCCGTCCGGTGCAGCCGGAACGGCCCGACATGGTCCCCCCGGTATTGCCGGGTAAGGCCCGCCATACGCGCGAACGGAAGACAGGCGACCCCATCTCCATCCGGTCCCCCATCCCGATTGTT